>Ga0206942_1021_pt1 | contig 51790 bp, 43 predicted proteins | sample Alteio_BWOrgHeat_6_FD_153253 | JGI IMG/M metagenome (GOLD analysis project Ga0206942, IMG submission 153253) | Enriched cells from forest soil in Barre Woods Harvard Forest LTER site, Petersham, Massachusetts, United States -... | ecosystem: Environmental > Terrestrial > Soil > Temperate forest > O... | reverse complement strand
CGTGTAAACAAAAAAGTTGATTTATGGTTTCGGTGGGCTCAAACCCGCTATACTAATCAAGAAGTAATAGGTTCGGGAGGAGAAACGATAATGGGCGATACCCGAAATGATGTTAAATTACAGGCACGATTACGATTTTAACATGCATGGAGCCGAGTTAGTAACCCCAGGAGTTTTGTTGATGATGTGTATTGGCCTGACGGCTTTCATCTTAATCTTTCGGTTCATCTTCCGAAAACCACGCCGGTAATTTCACCCTTATCTAAATTTTTGCGCTAACTCTTGCAATTTTGAATAATCTCAACTTACTTTATGCTTAAAGACGTCAATTTTCTGTGGCTCAACCTATTATACTCCATGCGAAAACTTAACTTCATATTAATACTTATCGTCTTATCGCTGCTTTTATTATCGGCAGCCTCCATCGCTTTCGCCTAAGCTGCCCCAAAAATTGGTTCATAACTTAATTATTGAGGAATCGGTAAATCGCCATGGATTTGGGTGAAAGGACAATCGGATCGCTTCGCACAATCCTTTTCAGCGAGTTGAAGTAATACCAGGAAAGCCATCGCTTAAGCCTAAAAACCCGCGCGCAAAAAAAATGCTCTATTTCTAAAGCATCTTTTTATCGTTTCTATTTTCTCTATATCTTTTTGCTGAGCGCATCAATTTTTGCCTGTGCTTCGGTCTTGCCCAAGCTTAACGATTTTTTGTAAAGCTCAATGGCCTCCTTGTATGTATCTTTCTTTTTTCGTGGAGCCAGCTTGGTGCGGTTGGCAGCTTCTTCCACGGCTTGTGCTCGGGCAAAGTACGAATCTGCTTCGCTCATTTTGCTTTGTAATTGTACCTGCTGGATTTTTTCATTAAGCAAATCCAACTCTTGTTTCTTGGCTTCAATCTGTGCTGATTTGTCGTTGATCTCGGCCTGCTGCAAGTTCGTGGTGTTGATCAATTCCACATTTTGGTTTTTCAATTCTTGTACCTGGGTATTGAGCGCAGCAATTTCCTTATTGCGTTCCTCCAGATCGGCCTTCAATTTCTTAATCGTAGCGGCAAACGCATTGGCATTGCCCTTCGATTTTTTCAGCGCCTTTTCCAGGTCCTCAATTTTTCCCTGCGTGTCTCGCACATAGTTGTTAATGTCTTTCATGCGTGAGGTGTAATCAGAATAGGTGGTCCCTTCAACCATGTTTACGCGCAGCACCTGGCGGTTGGCATCAATAGAGTCCATGAGCGTTCCTACCTCCTGGAGTGTCTGCACAAATTTTTGATTGGTTTGCAATTCCGCTTTAAGGGAATCTAACTGGGTTTGCAATTTTTCTGATTTATTATCGCAGCTGGCACAGGCGAGTGCTGCTACCAATATGATAATGAGATTTTTGACCATAGCTTGTATGTGGTTGTTTCTGTAAAAGTACAATGGTTATTCAGGGCATAAAGCGCGATTACAAAATATTTTTCTTTCATGTCAATAAATCCTTCCAGTTAACGTAATTTTACGCCCGTTTGCAAAGCAGGCTGCTCTCAATGCCAAATTTTACCATACACGCGTTAGCGTTTTCCTCATTCACACCCCCGCTCCAGGACCAATACAACCAATACGTATTTTTAAAACTGCTATTTTGTTGGAGTAAAATTTGAATCTCACGCGATCAAGATTAGGAAATATATCCATGGGAAATTTACACGATTCAAGAAACCATACCCTAACCGTTGCGGGAGTTTTAGTTTCATTAGGCATTATCTATGGCGATATCGGCACCTCGCCGCTTTACGTTTTTAAAGCGATCATTGGCTCGCGGGTGATCTCGGAAGAATTAGTTTTAGGGGGCATGAGTTGCGTATTCTGGACCCTCACCTTAATCACCACTTTCAAATATGTTTACCTCGCTTTAAATGCCGACAACAAAGGTGAAGGCGGAATTTTTGCTTTATATGCCTTAGTCAGAAGGTACAAAGCAGCGTGGGTAATTTTTCCGGCCATGATCGGATGTGCCACTCTGATCGCCGATGGATTTATAACGCCACCGTTTAGCATCTCTGCCGCGGTTGAGGGGCTATCGATCAATTACCCAAGCATTCACACGATGCCCATTGTAATCATCATCCTGATCTTGATATTCCTATTTCAGCAGTTTGGCACAAACATCGTTGGCAACACCTTCGGACCGATCATGATGGTTTGGTTCATTATGATTGGCGGTTTTGGCCTTATCTATTTGTTGCCTGACTTATCCGTGCTAAAAGCAATCAACCCGGTTTACGCCTGGAATCTATTGGTGAGTTATCCAAAAGGTTTTTGGCTGTTAGGGGAAGTATTCCTTTGTACTACAGGAGCCGAGGCCTTGTATTCTGATTTAGGGCATTGCGGCAAAGGCAACATCCGTGTTGGCTGGGGATTTGTAAAAGTCGCATTGCTGCTGAACTATTTTGGTCAGGCTGCGTGGCTCCTGACGCAGAAAGGTACATTGCTAAACGGTCGGATTCCCTTCTACGCTATGGTACCAGAAGGCCTGTTGATTTCAAGTGTTGTGGTGGCTACCATGGCTGCTGTTATTGCCAGCCAAGCCTTGATCTCCGGCACCTTTACCCTGGTGAACGAAGCCATGAAATTGAAACTTTGGCCAAGTACGAAAGTTCGTTACCCCAGTCAACTCAAGGGACAGATTTATGTTCCTGCGATAAACTGGATATTGATGATTGGCTCCATCGGTGTAGTTTGGATTTTCAGGGAGTCTTCAGCCATGGAAGGCGCCTATGGTCTGGCGATCACCTTAAATATGCTGATGACAACAACCCTTCTCGTTTTCTACTTCAGCACCGCGAAGCATTCTTTTATTCGAACCAGTGGCATTGCCATTGTATTTTTTACTCTTGAAACACTTTTCCTGATTTCCAATTTCCATAAGTTCGAACAAGGCGGTTGGTTTACCTATGCCATTGCCGTTGTATTTTTTACCATGATGTTTGTGCTTTTGAAAGCACGTCACTTACGCGACCAGCATACGGAATTTGTGGACTTAAAACATTATGTGCCGCTCATTCAGGATTTGCAGGCAGACACTTCCATTCCGAAAGAGGCAACCAACCTGGTGTATATGGCCGTTGCCGACAGCAAGCGTTATATCGATTCCAATATCATCTATTCTATATTTAAAAAACGACCCAAGCGTGCCGATGTCTATTGGTTCGTGCACGTTGATACTGTTGACAGCCCCTATTCCTCCAAATATTCAGTGGATACCATTGTCCCGAAAAAATGCTTTTTCATTCGAATTAAACTAGGGTTCAAAGCAGATCACCGGGTCAATCTCTTGTTCAATAAAATCTTGCACGACATGGCAGAGTCATCAGAAATTGATTTGATCAGTCATTACGACTCTTTGCAAAAGCACAGCATGCCTTCCGATTTCAAGTTCATCATCCTGCATTCCCTTGCTTCCGTAGATAGTGAAATCTCCAACTTTGATAACCTGATCATTCAAGGTTACCGGTTTATCAAAAGACATAGTTTAACGACGGAGGAAATGTACGGACTCGAGCTTGCCAATGTGGAGGTTGAAAATGTTCCGATCATGGTAGGTCCTCCCGCCAAGGTTCGCATCAAACGAGAAAAAGAAGACGCCGAACGCGAAAAGGAATTGCGTTATCATGGTCATCTCAATTGATTCTGGTTATTGTTATTACCGATCTTCGTTTTCACCTTCGTCCTAAAAAAATAATCCTTAAAACAGAATTTCAGGCAAAACCGAAGTACAAAATAACTTAATCTTGTTGATTCGGTAAAACGACGCGAACCGTTGTTCCTGCGTCGAAAACACTATTAATCTCAATTCTTCCACTCAATTTTTGAACGGTCTTTTTTACAATATAAAGTCCAAGCCCATTTCCTTTTGAGCTTTCATTTCCCCTGAAGTACATTTCAAAAACCCGATCTAAATATTCCGGTTTTATGCCCTGGCCGCTGTCCTGGACTTCTATTATTATTTCATTTTTTTTCTCAAAAGACCGGAGGTGGATTTGCGAGTTTGGCTTATTGCAAAACGCGATGGCATTCTCTAAAAGATTTCTAACAATTATCGCAATCAGCGCGGGATAAGAATAGAGCGGTTTCTGTTCGACAACAGAAACTGTTACCTCAATTTGTACCCGGTTCAGTTCCTCCTTAAAATTGTTCAACTCCAATTCAAAAATATCCTTAACAAATACCTGCGTATAGATCAACTGTTGGATACCCACATCACTGACAGATTGAAGCTTTGACAACATCCTGTCCAAACTTCTTGCCGTTTGATTTACCTTCTCAAACAGTTCCAAGGCCGCCCCATCTTTTACAGTAATCTTAGCAACCTCTGCAAGCCCCATGAATGTTGTTAAAGGCCGTCTAAAATCATGGGAAGAGCGGTAGAAAAAAATATCCAGTTCTTTGTATGCTTGTTTCAATTCCGCTGTTCGTATTTCAATTCGTTCCTCCAGCTCCGCATTGATACGCGAGATGGTAGCATTGCTTTCGGTAAGTTCTTCTGCCTGGGCGGATATTTCTTCATTCTTTTCAAAAACCTTATGGTTCAAGGACCTCAACTTTTTATTGTACAAAAAAAAGAGGAAGGCTGCCACACCAACCAACAACAACCCCGCGATACTGAAAATGATGATCGTTCCTTGTTGCTTGATCTGCGCATTTTGAATGGTTAATTGGCCTTGTTGCAGTTTTTTTTCCTGGCTCAATATCCGAATCTGGTTTTCTTGCTCTTGAAGCTGATGGGCTTTCTCCAGAACACCGATCCGGTTACTCATGTTTTCATCAAAAGCGGAATCTTTAAGATTCTGATAAAGTGCGGAATAGGCTAATGCCTTCTCTAATTTTGATTCAGCCGTGAACAACTCTACTTGCGACCGGTAGACGTCAATCAAAATTGTACGAGCTTTAATTTTCACTGCGATTTTTTCTGCCTTTTCAAGGAGCGTGACCGCTTTTTTGAATTCGTGCAGCTTTATAAAAAGGCTACCACACTTTTGATAAGAATAGGCCATTCCCATGGCATTATTTTCGAACTCCTGGATCGCTAAACTTTTTAGTTGATAACTCAACGCCTGTTTCAAATCGCCAATCTTTTCGAAAACGCTACCGATATTAAATAGCGTTCCGGCAATCTTTAAAGAATCACCGAGATTCTTTCGAATGGCCAGTGCCTGGTTCAGGTAAAATAATGCTTCCTCACTTCTATTTTGTGAATCCGCAACAAGCCCCATGATATTTAACGATGCTCCGAGTTCGGTCTTGTGTTTATTTTTTTCCGAAGACTCAATCGCTTTGCGGGCATAATCCTCTGCTATTTTATATTGCCGTAACCGAAAATAAGCCCACGCTATCGAGTATTCTAGCTTCGTTTGCTCAAATTTGAAATTATTCTTGCTCGCCAGTGGAAGTGCTTCAAAATAATTTTTCAAGCTCGCCTCGTAATTTCCCATATTGTCAAAGGTCTGGCCAATGGTCAGCAAAAGGTTTGTCAATTCCCGCTTGTACGATCTTGCTTCATAGAATTTGTGAGCCTCGTTTAAAAGGTTAAGGGCAGTTGCGTAGTTACCATTCTTAAAAAATACAATCGCTCGTTGAGAATTTACAGCACTTATCAATTCATTTTGGACTGTATCTTTTCCAAGAATGTGTTGTGCATTATCCAGGTATCGCAAGGACATTGTATATTCATTTCGATCGCTATAAAAGGAGGCCAAGGCGATCGATATCCAAACCCTCGACGTTCCTTTAAATGCTTTACGGATTTGGTAACATCGGTTGAGATAGGTCAGTTGATTTTGATACTGGTTTTTAAAACCATAATAATCCGCTAATCCGATGTATACAATCGACAGGTATAACGGGTTAATGCTATCTTTCAGCAGTTCATAGGATCTCCTATAATAATAAATTGCTGAGTCCCATTGATCTAAATTCTCGTGTGTTGACCCAAGCTGCTTAAGCGCGAAACCTTCTAGTCCCCGGTCATGGATATCGGTACTCAGCTGAACACACTCTTTCAGGCCTTGAATCGATTTTACATTTTCACCAACATCCGACTGATTTGCCGCGACATAAATCAGCGTCTCAATTTTACCCTTTTGATAGTGGAGCTCGTCACTTAACCTCAGTGCTTCGGAAGTCGTTTCAAGAAATTTGGTTTGATCGAACGGGAATATCTCAAATGCCAGTTTATTAAGAACGTCCACTTTATTCTTTCCGGTCACCAACTTCGAAAGATGTTTAAGGCTGTCTATCTCCCGTGATTGCGAAAAACCGAAACCCATGGATAACCATAGCAGCAGTCCAACCATGGAAAATATTTTGCTCGATATAATTCCGTTAGCTTTTATCTCAGATCAGCTTAAATGTAGAACTATTGAAATATACAAATAGAGAGCCTACAATGCTAAGGGGAAAGTATGTAAGCGGAAAAATAGGTGGATTTCAAAAGGATGTCAAATTAGGCTCAACGGCCAAGATGAATCTTAAAACAACCTCGACCACGTGAACTTTTCAATGAGCAGGCGATTGCCATATGGATAATGGCACAGGAAGTTCTCTATAACTCTGTTAATGGCATCGAAATGATGAACGTGCTGCCCCGCTGAACGGTCGAAGTGAGCTGAATTGTACTCGAAAGTTTTGTAAGCGTTTCTTTTACAATATATAACCCAAGCCCTGAACCTTGCGAGCTTTCATTTCCCCGAAAAAACATGTCAAATATTTTCGCTTGAAATTCAGGCGCAATCCCTTGACCATTGTCTTCGATGTGTATGGCAAAGGAATTCTCTGTTTGCTGATGGTAGAGCCTGATATATTTTCTGTCCCTGCGCTGATCATGGTAACGAATCGCATTGGCAATAATATTGCTTAATACAATCCGGAGCCTAGATCCATCATTTTTAACAATTAAATCTTGAGGGATTTCATTAATGAAATCAATCCCTTTGGCATCTGAACTGTAGCGTAATGATCCCCAAACCTCGTCCGCCAGCGATCCTAGAAAAATGTCTTCTTTCACGATCTGTAACCGTTTATTACGCGAATAGTCGGTAATATCTTTGATGAACTTATCCAGCGTTGAAATTTTCGACCTCATCAAATGGTAATAGTTTTTCTTTTCTTCTTCCGCTGAGGTTTCCGAAAGTTCCAGCAGCCCTAGCACCGATAACAGCGGCGCACGTAAATCATGAGATGTGCTATAAACAAAACGGTCTAGTTCTTCATTTAATTTTTTTGTTTGCTGATAACTATCCTCTACTTGTTTCGTGATTTGATGGTTAAGGCTAATCAGCATATAGACCACGGCAACTGATGTGCAAAAAGCGATTATTACATTTCTAACCTTACAAACTTGAATGACCGCTGAAGGGTAATTGCGGTATGGGATTAAGGTAACCAAATCCGAAATTGATAAGGCCAAAAACAGAAAGCTGAGGAGTACAAAAAGGGCGGCGATCTTTTTGTGGGAATAATTGAAGACAGCTGAAGAACCAATGGCCAGAGGGAAAAAAAACAGGAAACTACAGGTAGTCATGCTCTCACTTGATACGATCAAGAACAATAAAATATTCAGGGTGGGGAAAAGTAAACAGTTGGCCGTGCAATGTCTTCCCAGCCGATGCATCACCAATGAGAGAACCACTAAACCACCCGAGAAGCCATATACCAGCAATGGTATGGTAAGTCCACCTCTGAGGGCCAATGCGAAGTAAAATACAATGGCGCAAAATGAAAGAAGTCCATATTGACCTGAAAGCATAATATGCCTGAACTCATTGCGAGACTCTATATACACATCCTTTCCAATAACAAGATTGCGGATCATCTTTTTCATCACACTATAATTAACTAAAACATTTGACTAGAATTTTATCCCCGTAATAACGAGAACAACCGACTCCTGTCAGCGAACGTCATGCCAGACGGAATATCGTCAAATGCCGTGATTTTTGGAGGATAGTATATTACGACCTATCCCTGATTGGGAAAAAATTTCCCTTATTTGGAATTAGTCGCCAAGTTTGGAGCTGGAATCTTCGGGGAAGCACTTCAACGAAGTAATTTCAAGAGCGTTCACTCGGCTTTATCGCATCAAAAAAATTGTACATTTAGTCAGTTTCTTGAGTGAGTAGCTAGCAGATTTAATTCGTTAATTGAATCTGCATTCCATTCTTCGCATGATGATCAACGCCAATAAGAATTCATTGCCCTGGTGGACATGGGTACTCCCTATTATCATTTTTCACCTTGGCAGCGAAGTTTCGGCTCTCTTTAAGTTCGCTCCAGGGGCTGCCTATTACTATTTGCCCACCACCATGAGTTTGATTTTTGTGAATTGGTGGGGGCCAAAACGGATCGTTCCGGCAGTTTATATTAATGCAGTGCTCAGTGCTCATTTGTGGGACATAACGGAATGGTATTACTGGCTGCTATTCGCCATTCCTGAAACCCTGTTTACATTGATTTCATGGTACTTATTTACTTATAAAGGTAAAGGAGATTTTACCCTTCCAAATGTTAAAAATCTGGTTCATTTTCTGGTGGGTGGTTTGTTAATTCCAATCATCGTAGAAGTGGGTCTTTTGGCCATAATTTTTGTTGCCACCGGAAAAAGAAACCCCGATGAAATACTCTTCATCTTTATCAGAAGCTGGTTAGGCGAATTTGTTTCTAATTTCGGGCTAACACTTCCTGCGCTCTTTTTTTTCTCTCCCCTGGTGTTGTTAAAACGCATTGGAGCTAAAGCGGAGACGCCATCAGCGTTTTTTCGCCTTTCCAGTTTACGGGTTGCCGAAGTAATCGTTATATACTCGATAATACTCATCCTTTCGCTCTCAATTTCGTTTGGTAAATTCTGGTTCGTTTTCGGCGTGTTCTCCCTATACGTGGCTCTTCGGTTCGGATTTGGATTGGCAATATGCACCAATGCATTTATATTCTTACTCACTTATATTTTACCCTTGATTACCATTAGGTTTTCCACATCGGCAGTCAGGATTGGGGCTGATGACTTAAATATTTATTTGGGCACTAGTCTCCTTTATGTTTTCTCTGCGCTGATCGGCAGGGTCATTTCGGATGTCGAAATAGCAGAACTGAAGATAAAAACGCAATTGGCAGAACTTGAAAAGGCCAATGTTGAGTTAAAACAAACCAGCGAAGAGTTGGATAAATTTGTTTACAGTGTTTCCCACGATTTAAGTGCTCCCTTGAAGTCGATACTCGGTTTAGTCAATGTTAGTAAACTCACCAGCCACTTATCGGAGCATCGACAGTATTTTGAAAAGATTCAATTCAGCGTTCTGAAATTGAACGCCTTCATTAAGGAGGTATTGGACTATTCCTATAATAAACGGGTAGATGTTAATCATGAGATGGTTAACATCAGGGTACTTTGTGAAGAAATACTTGACAATGTGAGTTACTTGGAGAATTTTGCCCGGATAAAAGTAGACTACACTTACCTTAGGCAGACACCTATAAAAACCGACAAGACTCGTTTGAAAATCATTTTGAATAACCTCTTGTCGAACGCCATCAAATATCAGAAAACGAACGAATCTCACAACCCATTCATTAGGATTTCCTCAGAAACGAAACCAGGATTTACTTTTATTCACGTGGAGGACAATGGCGAAGGCATTAGACCCGAAATGGTTCCCCGCATATTTGATATGTTCTTTCGGGCAACGGATAACTCGAAAGGCGCAGGCCTGGGATTGTATATTGCCAAACAAGCCTCCTGGAAGCTCGGTGGGGATATTGAAGTAAAATCGGAATATCGAAAGGGGGCTGTTTTTACAATTCGAATTCCCGGTGTCGAACCGAATTAAATGAATCGAAGTCCTGGTGGCTGAAACTTAACTCAGGCAACTCCTCTAATACCACATTGCAAAAGATGTTTTTTTCCAAATGGCAGTGGCAACACCTGCCTTAATTGGGCATTTACCTCATTTTATTGAACCAACGAGACGGGGTCGGTGTAACATTCTCTCTTTCCGTAAACTGAAAGAGTAAGCAACAATCTTTGGTATCCCCGTTAGCAGTGCCCATAAGAGCCCGACAAATAAAAATGCGACCAATAGCAGGACTCCTGCAATGGTGAAGAGTTTATAGGCGATAAATTGTATCATCTTAATCATTTAAACATTTCATTTTTTTCCAGAATGCAGATAATTCTATCGATCCCTTATTCTTAAACCAGAGTATTTCTTTACTCCTATCGATTTTGAAGCGGCCAAGATGTTTAGCTGACAGAACGCAATTTCCTTTGCACAATTTTATCGCCTTAAAGTTTAGGCAATTTTTAATTAATGGCAATACCTCGAAAGAGGTAACTTTGCAGACCGAGCGTCAAATAGTGTGTTTTGAGCTAAAGCTAGTGTTAAGCCAATATTAACTTTGAAATGCGCTGTTTGGGGCCAGTAATCCATAGTCCAATGTTTCCATAAAAAATAAGGCAAATAAAAAAAGAGGCCGCCTTTCGGCAGCCCCTAAAAAAAATTAAATACTCTTATTAACTATTGCGGTTTAGTGATGGCATTGCCATCAAGGATAACCGCACTTTGCGCTAAGGCCCTTCCATTCATGGAAGCCCCTGTTTGAAAAGTGATGCCTGTCATTGATAAGATAACTCCTTCAACGTGAGAGGTTGTACCAATGGTTACGGTTCCAGCCACTTGCCAAAAAATGTTCTTCGCTAATGCTCCACCGGTCAACGTTATATTTACAGCGCTACTCACAGTAAGGTCGCCGGAAATTTGGAAGATCCAAACATCCGTTGAACTTCCGGAAATTGTAACTGCAGACGGCAATGAAACTGTGCTTGACCATTTATAAAGACCTGGTGAAAGGGTTAGGCCTCCGATATTTCCAGTTCCCAGCTCACTGAAATCCGGAGTAGGCCGCCCGGCTGCATCGGTGTAGGCAGTTTGCATATCATTTACCGCTGTAGTCAGGTTAACTGGAGTTGGTGATGCCTGATCAGCAGCGTATATTTTTCCGGTCACTTGTGGCGATGTTGCATATCCTGTGGCATCGGTCAAGGCAAATCCTGTAATAAAAGATTCAGCCGCTGGGCTTAAACCCAAGTCTCCGGTGATGGCAGAAGTTGGATTATTGTTGATGGCCGTTTTTGCAAGAATTACATAGTTTCCGGCAGATCCAAGATTAACCACAGCCAAACTTGATGAGGTACCACCGGTCGTAAAACTCCAGGTGTCGTTTGACAAGATCGGGTTTCCCAGTAAGTCTTTTACACCCGTTGTTACCGATGCGGTATAAAGAGTGTTAGCCAATAAAGTATTCGTAGGAGCGAATGTTGCTGTTGTCCCCGAATAAGCAACAACACCTACTATCGAGGTCGCACCTTGGTTTAAAGTGAAGGTCGAGGAGGTGATCGTAGACGCATCCATCGCTTTGTTAAAAGTTACGTCCACCGTTTTATTCCGAGCAACACCCGTGGCATTATTGAGAGGGTCGGTTAAGGTTACAACAGGCAAAACAACCGTTGTAAAACTCCAAACCTTGTTGGCAGCAATCGCATTACCGGCTAAATCTTTGGCTCCGGTAGTTACCGTTGCCGTGTAGATCGTATTCGCAGTCAACGCATTGGCAGGTGTAAATGTTGCTATCACTCCGGAGTAGGCAACTGCACCCGAGACTGAAGTTGTTCCTTGTGTCAACGTGAATGTGGAGGAAGTAATGGTTAAGGGATTCATTGCCCCACTGAATGTTGCAGCAACAACTTTATTTTGGGCAACGCTGGTAGCGTTATCGAGAGGATCAGTCGAAGTTATTGTTGTTAAACCAACCGTTGTAAAACTCCAAACTTTATTGGCCGCAATCGCATTACCGGCTAAATCTTTGGCTCCCGTAGTTACCGTTGCCGTATAGACCATATTCGCAGCCAACGCATTGGTTGGCGTAAATGTTGCTGTTGTTCCTGAGTACGCTACTGCGCCCGAAACTGAGGTCGTTCCCTGCATTAAGGTAAATGTAGATGAAGTAATTGTTGAAGGTGTCATTGCGCCACTGAATGTAACAGCGACAACTTTATTTTGGGCAACACCGGTTGCGTTATCAAGAGGATCAGTGGAATTGATTGTTGTTAACACCACCGTAGTGAAGCTCCAAACTTTATTGGCGGCAATCGCATCACCCGCTAAATCTTTAACCCCAGTTGTTATTGTTGCCGTGTAGATCGTGTTCGCAGCCAACGGATTCGCTGGCGTAAATGTTGCTGTCGTTCCTGAGTACGCAACTGTGCCTGAAACGGAGGTTGTCCCTTGCATTAAAGTAAATGTGGATGACGTAATAGTTGTAGGGTCCATAGCTCCGCTGAATGTGATTGCAACAACTTTATTGGGGGCAACACCGATAGCCTTGTCAAGGGGATCGGTTGAACCCGCAACTGGTAAACCAACCGTGGTGAAATTCCATACTTTATTAGCGGCGAGCGAGCTTCCTGTAGAAGCTTTTGTACCGGTTGTCAAAGTAGCGGTATAAACGGTGCTTGCATCTAAGATCGATGTCGGTTTAAATGTAGCGGTGGTTCCTGTATAAGATACTGTTCCTGCTACTGCTGCGGTTCCGTTCAATACCGTAAAGGTTAACCCGGTAACGGTTGTAGGATTCATTGCGGCACTAAATGAGGCGGTAACAAGTGTGTTTCGCTCTACGCCAACAGCACTCGCTGCAGGGCTTGTAGAACTGACTGTGGGAGTTGGCCCTGGATCACTATTGTGATCTTTGCAACCTGCTATGATTACTACCGAGAGTAGCGCTAGCAATTTGATTTTCTTTGATACGTTCATTTTATTTTATTTAATGGTGAATATTTTATTGTAACTAATTATTTTATCCTCAACGAATGTCAAATCCTCGCGCTGTCAGTAGGCAAGTTGAGCGGATTAGCCAACTATTGCGTTACACGGTTTCGAAAGTCTTTTATATGTATCACAGGTTAAGGAGGATCACTTTAAATCGCAGAGCTCCCTGCATGCGATAATTACCACCTAAACCGTTACCGGAATAAGTAAGGTGGTTGCATCTCTGAAAGTCAACATGTTGTCGTATAGTGCTTTTAGTGCGACTTGCTGATTGCGTATCAATTGCCGGGCTTGCATGGTCAATGCGTTACTCGAAATAGCTTTATAGTAAGCTTTCTGTGCTTCTTCTTCTCCATTCACGCAACTGTTCAGTATTGAATGATGATCCCTGCCCACAAATAAATTTTGTGCCTTCATCCAAAAGCGATAGAGGGCACTTCTTGCAGTCGTACTTCTCCCAATTGTATTACTGCCTGACTTCGTTATTTCGTGAATGAGTGCCAATGCATTTTTTTCACTCTCAACAGCCATGCCGTTGAAAATAGTTTTCAAATTCAATTCCCGTGCTTTTTCAGAAGCTTCCTGATAATATTCTGCACGATCATTGTTCATTCGCAATAGCGCATTAAGAACCTTTGCAGCTTTTATGATTTGAGATTTCATTGTTTTATGGTTTAGTTTTTACCCTACAAAGCTGGAAGCCTTTAAACAAGAATGTGTTGCACAACCTTGCAAAGAAGTTGCAGGAATCACTTACTCGACTTTAAGATTTCGCAAAGAATGACTATCGGTGATTCAGCTCTCCGAAAAGCGCGAACGATGTAAATTATTCATCGGCTTCTGTAATAAAGACAAGGTCAGATCGTCGCACCTTTCCAACTTTGTTAAAAAAATCACCGCTAATTCCTCAGCATAGGTAATTGACCTTAGTATGATATTGATTGTGTACTATTTCCCGATGCAGAACTTCGAAAAAATATTTGCCAGCAAATCATCGGTGGTCACCACCCCTGTTATCTCGCCTAAATAATGCAATGCTTGCCGGATGTCCATGGCAAGGAAATCTCCGGTGACGCCATTGTCCATACCCACCAACACCCGATGAAGGGATTCATCGGTTAGCTTCAGGCTTTGGTAATGCCGCAAGCTGGTAACGAGTACATCGCCTTGTTTTACCGTATTGATTTGAAACTGTGAAAGTATTCTGTCTTTAAGATGTGGAATATTTTTTTTCTGCGAAGCGGAAATCAATATAAAGTTTTCGGCCAACAGAAGCTCCACCAATTTAGGGTCAGCAAGATCTATTTTGTTTCCTACCTTGAGAAATGGAATATTTAATTTCTTGATCTCATGCTCCTCCTCATGGATTCCCTCCAGTGAGGATTTCGACAAATCAAACAAATACAAAATCAAGGAAGCTTTGCGCATGCTTTCGCGCGTGCGCTCCACTCCTATTGCTTCCACGATATCAGATGTCTCTCGAAGGCCCGCCGTGTCCATAAACCGAAAACTAATGCCGCCCAAAACCATTTCGTCTTCAATCACATCACGGGTGGTACCCGGAATCTCCGAAACAATAGACCGCTCTTCATTAAGAAGCGCATTGAGTAACGTTGATTTTCCAGCGTTGGGTTTACCGGCAATAACGGTGGGTATTCCGTTCTTAATAACATTTCCCTGATCAAAGGATTGAATGAGAGCGCGAAGAAAAGATTGAATCCGCTCAATCAATTTTTTTAAGTCATCGCGCTTGGCAAACTCGACATCTTCTTCGCCAAAATCAAGTTCGAGTTCAATCAACGAAGCAAAATGAACCAACTCTTCCCGCAAGTGTTGTATTTCCTTCGAAAATCCACCACGCATTTGATTGAGTGCAGCTTGACGTGCATTGTCAGTTTCCGCATGGATGATGTCGGCAACTGCTTCCGCCTGCGCTAAGTCATAACGTCCGTTAAGAAAAGCGCGTTTGGTAAATTCCCCCGGGCTTGCCAGTCGGGCACCATGCTTCAACAGCGTCTTGATTATTTCTTTTACAATAACCGGCGATCCATGGCAGGAAATCTCAACGGAGTTTTCTCTGGTAAACGAATTAGGCTCTTTAAAAACTGAAATCAAGACTTCATCAATATTCTTTTCACCATCGATTAAAGTTCCGAAATGAACGGTGTGCGAAAGCTGCCTGGTTAAATCTTTTCCCCTAAAAACTTTTTGAGCAATCGCAATAGACTCTTTACCGGAAAGCCGAATGATAGCGATGGCGCTGATGCCTTGTGCGGTGGCTAAAGCCACGATCGTATCATCCAAATAATTCACAGATGGAAAATTACAAATAGAAGTCTAAAACTAACGCACGATGAGTACAGGGATTTTTACCCGGTGCCTCACTACATCGACCGTAGTGCCAAAGATCAGATCTTTAGCCCAGTTGTGTCCGTGGGCACCCATAACCAATAGGTCTGCATCAAAATCATTGACAATTTCAGGGATTGTGCGTCTTGGGTTTCCATACCCTACCTGGGTTTCAACAAGGTATCCCTGCGCTTGTAATTGTTCTGAATAATTTTTTAACCCAATGGCATCTTCGTCCGCCTCACGGTCGGCAATTTCGCTCCCGTACCACATGGCTCCTGCAGTTTCCACAATATGCAATAAAATGTAAGAGGCGCCTCGCCCTCCTTGTACCAATGCGCTTTGAATAGTTTTGCGATCCACCGAGCTGAAGTCGATTGTGATGGCGATTCTTTTGTACTCCGGTCTTTCCAGTTGACCCAGGTTAGCGGCTGACGAGTGAGGGATCATATATTTATCCTGCCGGCGCTGATCAAGCAACGGTTTGAATGCGATATAAAGCAGCAGTGAACCAATCGCCAGACAAAATGGAATTACTAAAACCCATATGATCCAACGATGCTCTCCGCTGATGCTTAACCAATGAACAATTTCTTGAAAAACCAATTTTACATTCAGCGTGATGATGATAGCCGCAATGGCCCACGCACAAACCTTCATCCAATTTTTTATCACAAACACACCCATCTTTTCTTTGTCGCTGGTGAAGTGGATAAGCGGGATGATGGCAAAACCAAGTTGAAGACTAAGGATCACCTGACTCAACACCAGGAGGGTGCCGGTCTTTTCCTCACCGTAATAGATAATCACAAAGTAGGCAGGCGTGATGGCGATCAACCGGGTGATCAATCTACGAAGCCAGGGGGCTATCCGCAAATTCAGATATCCTTCCATCACCACTTGACCTGCCAACGTTCCGGTGATTGTTGAACTTTGGCCTGCAGCAACTAAAGCGACTCCAAAAAGAAGGGAAGCCCATTGCGTTCCCGCAAGGGGAGCAAGAAACTTGTAGGCATCCTGGATGTCAGAAACTTCGTACATCCCAGCCCTGAAAAATGTTGAGGCTGCTAAAATCAATATCGCCGAGTTGACAAAAAAAGCTGCATTCAAAGCAATGGATGAATCAATCAGGTTGTATTTAATGGCCGACCAAATTCCTCGCTCACTACCGTCAAGTCTCCGGGTTTGTACAAGCGAGGAATGCAGATAAAGATTATGCGGCATCACTGTTGCACCGATAATTCCGATCGCAATATAGAGTGCCTCATCCGAAGGAAGTGATGGGATAAATCCTTTTGCCAGATCGCCCAACACCGGCTTGGCCCAAATCATCTCGATAAAAAACGAAAGGCCAATGATGACGACTAAGGCAAAGATGAAGGCTTCAATCTTGCGCATGCCATAACTTTGCAAGATCAGCAATAGCAGGGTATCCAGCACCGTAAGGCTGACACCCCAGATCAAGGAAAGACCAAATAGTAATTTTAAGCCAATGGCCATACCCAACACTTCGGCCAGGTCACAGGCTGCGATAGCAATCTCGGCCAATATCCAAAGGCAAAAATTTACAATAGGATGGTACGTGGTGCGGGAGGCCTGCGCCAAATCAAGTTGACGGACTACACCAAGACGCGCACTTAAGCTTTGCAAGAGCAAGGCCATCAAGTTCGACATAAACAAAACCCAGATTAAAGCATATCCAAACTTGCTCCCTCCGGCAATGTCGGTAGCCCAGTTGCCCGGATCCATGTAACCCACGCTTATCAAGTAGGCCGGGCCAAGAAACGCTAGTAATTTTCTCCAGCCGCGCTGTTGCGTAACATCGACCGTAGCATGTACTTCACTTAACGATTTTCGTTGGGTAGTTACTCCATTCATACTTATTCAGTTTACCAGAATATTTTTGGAGACTTTCTTCGAGAGAAAGACTTTGTGTCCATCCAAAATAGCCTCCATCGACTCATCGTAAGTTTCCCTGGTCAGAACTTTTATTTTTTTTCCGGGCTTTGCTCCGATTTTGTCCAACAGCTTTAATAGGGAAGAGTCGGAGTCTTTCACGGCTATAATAATCCCTTGCTTCCCTTCCTTTAATTGATCACAGGCAATGGCGTGTTGCTGTTGCAACTTACCTTTGCTGTCGGGAATAGGATCCCCGTGCGGGTCGGTTTTAGGATGACCAAGGAACTCGTCCAATTTTTCAATCAGCCGCTGGGATTGGATGTGTTCCAATTGCTCGGCCACTTCATGTACTTCATCCCAGGAGAAGCCGAGTTTTTGAACCAAAAAAGTTTCCCACAACCGGTGTTTTCGGATTACCATCAGTGCTTCAGATTTGCCTTTGGCCGTAAGGTTGGCTCCGTAATATTTTTCGTAGGCAATAAATTTCTTGGTAGCCAGTCTCTTCACCATGTCGGTAGCGGATGCGGCCTTTGTTTTCATAGCTTCCGCCAAGTCATTGGTCAAAACAGGATTCGTTCCGGTTTCCGACAAGTGATAGATAGCTTTGAGGTAGTTTTCTTCGGTAAAGCTGAGCATAGAATCAAAAATACAATTCAAAGCTATTAAATTTAGATTAGTCTAAAAAATAAATAATACCAATTTCAAAAAAAATTAAATGATTCATAAAGAATCAAAGGGAAGAGAGCAAGCCAAGGAGCCTGGTCTCCTCGCTTTTCCAGGAAACTGAATCCGGTGGGCTTGAATAGAAATTCCTGGACTGAATACTTTGAAGGATTGATATGACATCGGGGTTCTCAAAATCAATGGCTATCCCGGCGTTACAAGGTGCGCATATTGCCAGCCAGGCCGGATGATTTTGCAAAAGGATGGGGAGGTGACAAGCAAGGTATTCATAAAGTTTCGAAGGTATTTTGTCTACGGTGTGAGGTGATGATGGATAACACACCAAACCGAAGTTGGCAGTCGCAATAGCGTCGAATATGGCTTCATGCGGAACAAATTTATTCCCTCCGATAAGGCGGATGAAGTTGTGTTGGAGAATTTGATTTTCAATTAGCTCCAACACTTCCGAAAGTGCACTATGACCAATAATCGTTAGCCTGACTTTTGGTTCAAGAGCATGCAATTTTTTAGCGAGGCTTATCGCCTTAAAAATACCTGTGCTTTCAGCAAGTGTCCCGGTAAAAATCAATTGAATGACATCAATGGCTGGATTCCGCCGAAAGCCTTCTGGAATTTTACATTTGTTTTCCAGGATGGTGGACTTCTTTCCCATGAACTTCATTTCATTCCGATAGCTTTTCTCTGCCAAAATAAATTGAACAATGAAAGGAGAGGCAATTCTTTCCTTAACCCTCACTAACGTTGCAATCAAAGGCCTGATTACTGCCGGAAATGCATTGGTGTAGAGGATATTCCGCCAATAATTCTCCTGCACATCATAGATAATTTTTCCGCCGGTAAAAATCCGGTAAAACAGCGCCACCCCTAATAACTCATGTGTACAAACGATGAGGATATCGGGCTTGATTGAAATTACTTTTCTTAAAATTGTAAACCGGGCAATAATTCGCTGGATGCTCATTCGTTTGAATCGTTGAAACGAAATAAAAGCGACCTCCCGAACTGTTCCCGCTGAACTGGGATCAGCTCCGATGATAAATACTTCATACCCGTTAGCGGCCAACGATTGACCTATGCGCTCAAACATGCGTGGTTCGTCAACCGGTTTGAGCACCGATGCAAGAAGAATTTTTTTCTTTTTTAACAATTGGTCCACGTGTCAGCGTGTGAGTCGGTATCAAAGTGAGCCACATGAGCAATCCCAATACCGATTGTTTATATTTGAATTTAAAAGTAAAACATAAAATGCAACTGCAGCAACAAATTGAAAAAGCGTGGAATGATCGCGAATTGCTGAAATCAGCTGAAATACAAGATATAATTCGCGAGGTGGTTGACCAGTTGGATAAAGGTAAACTTCGTGTGGCGGAGCCTTTAGGCGAAGGATGGAAGGTGAATGAGTGGATTAAAAAAGCAGTAATTCTTTATTTTCCGATTCAGCAAATGGAAACCATAGAGGTCGGACCGTTTGAATTTCACGATAAAATTGCCTTGAAGAAAAATTATAAAGCATTGGGCGTCCGCGTTGTGCCGCACGCCATTGCGCGTTACGGGTCATTTGTTAATCGAGGAGTGATCATGATGCCATCCTATGTGAACATCGGTGCATATGTTGACGAGGGCACCATGGTGGATACCTGGGCCACGGTGGGCAGTTGCGCCCAGATCGGAAAAAATGTTCATCTCAGTGGCGGTGTTGGCATTGGTGGTGTACTCGAGCCGGTACAAGCATCGCCTGTTATTGTTGAAGATAATGCGTTCATCGGGTCTCGTTGCATCATCGTTGAAGGGGTGCGCGTTGGCAGTGAGGCCGTGCTGGGAGCAAATGTGGTCCTCACCGGTAGCTCTAAAATTATTGATGTGACCGGCCCGCAACCTATTGAATATAAAAATTATGTGCCTGCCCGATCGGTGGTCATACCGGGAACAATACCTAAAAAATTTCCTGCCGGAGAATTTCAAGTTCCTTGTGCCCTGATCATCGGCCAACGAAAAGAAAGTACGGACAAAAAAACGTCGCTGAACGATGCCTTACGGGAAAATAATGTATCGGTTTAATTTCATAAAAATCGTGTTACTTATTGATTATCCGCGTTATCAGGTAGTTATCAACATGTTATTCTTTGGCTCGATCATTGATTCTATCAATAACTCAAAATAAATTTGCACTTATGCGTTTCATCCTGATCATCTCGATCACCCTTTTCGGAGTTGCTTTTGCCCAGGAAAAAAAATCCATTCCGGTTAAAGCCAAATCGGAATTTACCGGCGAACGACTCGATTACCGCATGTACTTGTGGAACTTTACGGTCGGCAAAGGATACTCTGCCGTGGACAAAGAATTGCATTTCAAAAATAATCGGCAATGTTATAAAGTAGATGCCGCTATGCAGACCTTGGGAATCGCCACCTGGATTTCAAAGGTGGATGACAATTGGGGCGCCTACCTTGACACGAGTGAACTAATAACACACGAATCTTACAGAAGACAACGAGAAGGTTCTTATCGACTGGATGAACTGACAGTCTTCGATCATGAGAAGGCTAAGGCCTATGTTCAAACGGCCGACAAAAAAACAGGGAAGTTCGGCAACCTAAGAGTCTATTCCACACCCGAAAAAGTTCGCGATGTGGTATCCGGTTTCATGTTTCTGCGCATTGTGGATTTCTCGAAATGCAAACTGAAAGACACCCTGACCGTATCGGGTTTCTTTGAAGACAAAGCCTATCATTTTAAAATCATTTATTACGGTTTAGAAACGATTGAAACCGATATTGGAAAAATCCCATGCCACAAGCTCATCCCGATTATGCCTGATAACCAATTATTCCGGGGTGAAAATTCGATTACAGCCTGGCTAACAGCCGATGAAAACCAGGTTCCGGTAAAAGTGGACGCCAAAATGTTTGTAGGCCATGCCGGCACGGTAGTGACAGGATTCCGCGGCCTGCATAAACAGTTGAAAGTTTTGCCCAACGATTAGAGGGCCTTACGACCATTGTGAACTAATATTCTGTTGGCTATTTTTAACCAACCATTACTAAACCTAAATTTCATGTTAAAAGAATTCAAAGCTTTCGCCTTGCGTGGCAATGTCGTGGATCTTGCCGTGGGTGTGATCATCGGCGGTGCGTTCGGTAAGATTGTCGGCTCCTTCATTGATGATGTGATAACTCCACTGTTGCTGAAACCGGCATTGGATGCCGCGAACCTATCTCACCTCAACGACCTGACGGTATTTGGCACGGTGAAATACGGGGTGTTTCTCTCATCCGTGATCAATTTTATTATTGTAGCCTTTATCTTGTTCCTAATTATCAAAGGGATGAATGCAGCGCAGAAAAAAGAAGATGCAAAACCCGCCGCACCTCCTCCGCCACCAGCTGATATTCAATTGCTGACGGAGATCAGGGATATTTTGAAAAGGTCAAACTAATTTACCTGTCACCTCGTGTAGGACACGTTGTTTACTACTATGAAAAACATTTTCAAACCAGGGGACAAAAAGTCGTTTGTTAAAATAGTTCAGGAGAATGACTGTGCTATTTTTAATGGCAAGCTGCTTCATCGTGTTTGTTCTACCTTTTCACTGGCGCGGGATTTCGAATGGTCATCGCGATTATTTTTTTTGGAGATGAGAGACGATGACGAAGAAGGTGTAGGCACCATGCTTTCCATTGGTCATAAAAGCCCCGCTTTTGTGGGAGAAGAAATTTTGTTCACCGCTACCGTTGAAAAAATTGTAAAGAATGAATTGATCTGTACCATCGAAGCGATGGTTGGAAACCGATTTATTGCTACCGGCAAGACGGGACAGAAGATGCTGAAGAAAGAAAGGTTGAGGGTGTTGTTTAGGAGCCATGATTTAAAATAACGCTTGAGGAAAAGCTCAGGGAGAAAATCAAATCTTTTATTTTTGACCTTAATTCTATTCAAATTGTAATCCCTGATGTTGACAAAGGTTTTATTTGCCCTCCTCACAATAAAATCCGAACATTGCCGACTTATTAATAAACCCTACCCCTTTACTCTTCATGGCGAAAACTAAAGTTACCATCGGCCAGGTTTTTAAAACCATCATCTGGCCGCGCAGAAAATTACTCTTTGTCGGTCTTATTCTCATTGTGATCAGCCGTGCAACGGGCTTAGTACCTCCCTGGGCAACCAAGCCATTCATGGACGACATCCTTGTTAAACATGACATGGATAAACTGCCCATGCTCCTAACCGGTGTAATTGTCGCGATCCTGATCCAGGCTGTTACTTCATTTCTATTAACTAAGATCTTGAGCGTGGAGGCACAGCACTTGATTTCGGTTCTGCGATCACGCGTACAGAAGCATTTGCTCCGGCTTCCCATTCGTTTCTTTGACAATCAAAAATCAGGTGCCTTGGTCTCGCGCGTCATGAACGATGTGGAAGGTGTTAGAAATCTTGTTGGCACGGGTTTGGTGCAGTTAATAGGCGGGACTCTTACGGCGGTGATCTCGGTTGTATTTCTCATTAACATCAATCCGTTAATGACTTTATTCGTGCTTTTGCCGATGTCTATCTTTGGTGTGATCACCATGAAAGCATTTTCAATCATCCGCCCTATCTTTCGCGAACGCGGAAAAATTACAGCTGACGTCACGGGCCGGTTAACGGAAACCTTGAATGGGGTTCGCGTCATTAAAGGATTTAATGCAGAAGCTCAAGAGATAAAAGTTTTTGAACAAGGCGTAGATCAACTCTTCCAAAACGTAAAAAAGAGTCTGACGTCAACCAGTTTTGTAACCAGTTCGGGAACGTTCTTAGTGGGCCTGGCCAGCGTTGGCATTATGGGTTTGAGCGGGTATTTTAATTTGACGGCAGGAGGATTTCTTCAGTTTACGATGTTCATGGTGTTCATGATCGCACCGATTGTGCAGATGAGCAACATTGGAAGCCAATTGACAGAAGCCTTTGCCGGACTTGACCGCACCGAAGAATTACTGAGCATGCCTGTGGAAGATGACAGTACCGTTCGCACCATAAAAATCGGACCGATTAAAGGCGACATTGTCTTCGATAAAGTTTCATTCGCGTATGAAGAAGGGAAAAATGTTTTGAACGAAGTAAGTTTCGTTGCACCTGCAGGGTCGGTAACTGCCCTGGTAGGAACTTCAGGTTCAGGAAAGACAACCATTGCCGGACTAGCGGCAACCTTTCTCAACCCGGCAGGAGGTATGATCACTGTTGACGGGATTGACATTTCTAAAATCTCTTTGGATAGTTACCGCAGTCAATTGGGCGTAGTACTGCAGGATGATTTTTTGTTTGAAGGAACGATCCGTGAAAATATTTTATTCCCCAGACCCAAGGCCACGGAAGAAGAATTACAACGCGCAGTAAAGGCCGCTTATGTTGATGAGTTCACGTCACGCTTTGAGCTTGGACTGAGCACGGTCATTGGTGAGCGTGGTGTAAAACTTTCGGGAGGTCAACGTCAGCGCATTGCCATCGCCCGTGCGATTTTAGCAAACCCTCGTGTTTTGATTTTGGATGAAGCAACCTCCAACCTCGATACTGAAAGTGAAAGCTTTATTCAGGAAAGTTTGAAGAGTTTAATGCACGGCCGCACTACGTTTGTGATTGCCCACCGGTTAAGTACCATCCGCCAGGCGGATCAGATTCTAATTGTAGAGCATGGACAAATTGCTGAACGCGGAAAGCACGAAGAACTGATCACCACAAAGGGAAGGTACTTCCAATTGTACACCTACCAGGCGAGGATATAATACTGATTTCAGACGCTACACAGAATTAATTTTCCAATGATTAGTGCCTATCTGTGGTAATCTGCGGTAAAAGAATATTCTTGAAATTGATTACTTTTAAAAAGTAATCTAACCAAACCTATGAGATCCTTATTTACTTCAATCTTGTTGATTGCTGCAACCTCGTCTTTTGCGCAACCCGATAAAATTCGTCAAACCATAAAAACAAAAGCTGATGCAGAAGATCAGAAAGTGATTGCGTGGCGAAGAGATATCCATGAACATCCTGAACTGAGCAACCGAGAAGTTCGAACGTCAGCGCTAATTGCGAAACATCTTCAATCGATTGGCATCGAAACAAAAACAGGCGTAGCAAAAACAGGGGTTGTTGGAACTCTAAAGGGAAACTTACCGGGCCCCGTCATCGCTCTTCGTGCTGATATGGATGCACTGCCCGTGTTGGAAGACAACAATTTGCCTTTTGCCTCAAAAGTGAAAGGCGAGTACAACGGAAAAGAAGTGCCCGTGATGCATGCGTGCGGCCATGATACACACGTTGCTATTTTGATGGGCGTTGCCGAAATCCTTTCTTCCATGAAAAAAGAATTGAAAGGAACGGTAAAATTTATTTTCCAGCCTGCCGAAGAAGGTGCACCCGTAGGTGAAGACGGTGGCGCTGAACTCATGGTAAAAGAAGGCGTTCTCGATAATCCAAAAGTGGATGTGATATTCGGGCTACACATTTCTTCGGCCACTGAAGTCGGAACGATCACCTATCGATCGGCCGGAGTACTGGCGGCTGTTGACGGTTTGCGAATCACCGTAACCGGCAAACCTTCGCACGGAGCAATGCCCTGGCTATCCGTTGATCCTATTCTTGTCTCCGCACAGATCATCACCAGTCTGCAAAGCATTGTAAGCCGAAATGTTGATATTACGCAAAACCCCGCCGTGGTTACCATTGGTGCGATTCAAGGAGGCAACCGGGGAAATATCATTTCTGAAAAAGTAGAAATGCTTGGAACTGTCAGAACATTGAGTCCAGGTGACGAAACGAAGGTGATCAAACGGATTAATGAAATCGCAACGTTGACCGCGCAAGCGGCGGGAGCCACAGCGGTAGTTGAATGCCCTTACGGAATTCATTATCCGGTCACATTTAATAACGTAGAGCTGACCAATCGCATGCTTCCTTCGTTGATCAAAACTGCGGGGCAAGATCATGTTAAACTAATGCCGGCCGTAACAGCCAGCGAGGATTTTTCTTTTTTTAGTGAAAAAGTACCAGGACTATTTTTCTCCCTTGGAGGAATGCCCAAAGGTCAAGACCCGGCGAAGGCCGGACCCCATCACACCTCACAATTTATTATCGATGACAGTGGCCTCAAAGTTGGCGTCAACGCTCTTTGTAATTTGGTGTTTGATTACAGTAACGAAAAGAAGTAAGTTGTGTGATTGGTCGATGTCTCAAACGGAATTCCCGTCTGCTTTGAAATATCAAGTAAGTCGTTGACCACCGCTGGTAAAAGTGGAATACCTTCTTTCCTTCGAATCGCTTCTTCCTGGTGTTCAGGATCACCTGGAATTAAAACTGATTTCCCTTGAACAGGTTTAGTGTTTCTGAAAACTTCAATCCACTCATCGATCCTTTTTTTAAATTCAGCCACATCCATAAACCCATCAATTTCCATCGCACCGAAAAAATGACCGATGCCTTTCCCCACACTCCGGGAAGGAATTTCCTGGCGTAACGCAAAAGGCGGAGCAAACGGTCCCCAGTTGGCACCACTCAAAACGGAAGTCAAAATATCAACCATCGCGGAAAGCGCATAGCCCTTATGTCCGCCAAGTTCCCGTTCCGATCCCAAGGGAAGTAACGCACCACCATTGATCATATCGTTTGGATCGGTGGTCATCTCTCCTCTATCATTGATAATCCAACCCTTTGGCACTGGCGCTCCTTTTCGTTTTGCGATTTCAATTTTTCCATAAGCGGCTGCGCTGGTGGCGAGGTCAATAACGATTGGCAAATTTTTTAATCCAGGAAAAGCAATGGAGATCGGATTTGTTCCCAGCATTCGCTCCGCACCCCACAACGGAGCAACAAGTTTCGTGGTGTTGGTCATCGACCAGCCAATCAGGTCGCGTTCCAAAGCCTTGAAGGAATAATAGGAAGCAATGCCATAGTGATTGGTATTACAAACGCTAACCCAACCCGATCCATGTTGAGATGCTTTATCCATGGCAATCTCGTTCGCCTTCGGGCCAACCACCAATCCTAATCCATTGTCGCCATCCACCGTGCAAACACTTTTCTTGTCGCGGATAATCTTGATGTTCGGTTTTGCATTTATTTTTCCAAGCGTGAGCATATCAAAATAGGTATGCAACCGTGCCACACCGTGTGAATCGATTCCTCTCAAATCGGAAAGGCCCAGCACATCTGCAGCTTGTTCCGCATCCTTCTTGGAAACATTAAAGTGAGTAAAAACCCGGACGGTAAATTCTTTAAGGCGTTCCGAAGAATACTTTTTCAATTCACTCATAATTCAAAAATCTTTTCCATGAGCATCCATTTTTCACCGGACCTTGCCTGTGGAAGAGCCTGCTGATACTTCCACATCAATTTTTCCCATTCCTGCACTTTTAGGTTGTTCGCATCGGCCTCCGATTTCTTTTGAAGTGAAAATGATTCTTCAGCTTCGATGACCATCATCAATCGATTACCAGCCCGATAGATTTCCATATTCTTAATTCCGGATTCGCGAATGCTTTCTAAAATTTCCGGCCAGACTTGCTGGTGATAGGTCTCGTATTCCGTAATCAACTTCGGGTCGTCCTTTAAATCTAGTGCCAAACAAAATCGTTTGGTATTCATTCCGGTTGTGGTTCGATCACATAGCCTTTCCACCCAAAATAAACCACAAAAAGGAAACAGACGAAGGGTATAAACAAAGCCTGTTGAATTCCCACTTTATCAGCAATGACACCCATCACCGGGGGAACGATTGCCCCGCCAACAATTGCCATGATAATGAGTGAAGATCCGGGTTTGGTTTGCGCTTTCAAATCTTTTACACCCAGTGCAAAAATGGTCGGAAACATGATCGACATAAAAAAATTAACCGATAAGATGGAATAGACAGCAACCAGTCCATCACTGAAAACACCGAGTAAACAAAGGGCAGAAGCACATGCGCCGTAGAAAGTAAGCAGCTTATTGTCTTTTATAAAAGTCATTAACCAAGTCCCCAAAAACCGACCCACCACAAAGAGCAATGTTCCGATAGCCATGTATTTCTTGGATGCCATCTCGTTTGAAGTACCGGGAAGAAGTGTAGTTACATAATTAATGGTAATTCCCCAAATACCGGCTTGCGCACCCACGTAAAAAAGCTGAGCGAGAATGGCTTTGACGAGGTGTCTATTTTTAAAAATAGTTCTGTCAAATTTCAGGTGGGCGCCTTTAACAGGCTCGGGCATTTTCGTTAAAAAGAAAAGAAGAGCAACCAATAAAACCACACAAGCGATTAATGAATAAGGAAAAATAACGGCATTTGCCGCTTGCTGCTTTTGTTCAATGGTTTCAAGGATACCTTCATTGCCTGCAAAAATAAATTGACCCGCTAACCATGGGCCAACTACTAATGCCAGGCCATTGAAGGATTGGGAGAAATTTAATCGTTGCACGGAAGATTCCGCTTTGCCCAAAATTGTCACGTAAGGATTGGCTGCCGTTTCCAAAAATGCCAGGCCGCTGGCAATGACGTAAAGTGCAATCAAAAAATATCCGAACGTTATTGTTTTTGCAGCTGGGATAAAGAGAAGTGCGCCGATGGCATATAAAGCCAAACCGAGGAGGATTCCTTTTTTATAGCTGTACCGTTCCATGAAAAGTCCGGCGGGAATGGCCAGGGTGAAATAGCCAAAATAAAATGCACTCTCTACCAACAAAGCCTGTGCCCGTTTGATTTCGAACACAGGTTGAAAATGTGCAATCAAAGCTGAGTTTAAAATATTGGCCAGTCCCCACAAAAAAAATAAACTCGTTACAAGGATAAGCGGGATTAAGTAGGATTGCGCGGAATCACTGATGTTTAAAGGTTTTTCATTGCTGATAAATGCCATGGAAAATTGGGTTAGCTAATTGAGCGGTCAAGATGAGTGTAGCCTCCGTCAACGTGTAGCCACTGCCCGGTGGTGTGACTTGATCGGTCGGAAAGAAGAAAAGCAACCGTGTTGGCGATTTCTTGGGGAGTAGTCAGGCGATGCTCAAAAGGTATTTTGGAAGTTACTGACTTTAATTTCTCTTGTGGGTTGGCAAACGAGTTTATCCACAAATCATACAACGGGGTTTGGACTTCAGCCGGGATGACTGCATTCACCCTGATGGAGTAGGGCAAAAGTTCGACCGCCCATTCTCGTGTTAACGAAAGGATGGCGCCTTTCGCGGCTACATACCCGGAAGTATTTCCTTGCCCGGTTACAGATGTCTTCGAACCAACATTTACAATGCTGCCTTTGCTAAGTTTTAGGTAGGGCAGTACATAATATGCCATGAAATAAAAATGGCCGGCGTTATTGTTTAGCGATTCAATAAACTTCTCCGGAGTTCCTTTTTCAAGACCGATGCCATCATTAAAACCGGCATTGTTCACCAAACCATTAATTTTATAATAACGAGATAGAATTTCCTCCACTGCTTTTTGGCACGCCTGGGGTGATGTAAGATCAGTCTTAATGAATAAACCTTTCGGATGAATATCAGAGATTATTTTTTCCGCGGCTTGTTCATCTTTATCGATAATCACAGGTAAAGCATTCTCTTCAATCAGTGACCGAACGATAGCTTCACCAATTCCTTTTGCTCCGCCCGTTACAATAATGACTTTGTCGTTGAGATGAAGATCCATGATCTAAAGGTTATAAAATCTTGTTGCATTTCCTCCCATGATTAATTCTTTTTCACTCCTGGATAATTTGGAGATATAGTTCTCGGTAATTGAAAATTGTTGTTCATAAGAGGCCGCCACTAAACACACCGGCCAGTCAGAACCATAGAGTAACCGCTTAGCGCCAAAATAGTTCAGTACAAAATCAAAGTAAGGATTAAAGTCTTGAGGCTTCCAGGTATTCCAATCCGCCTCCGTAGTGAATCCTGAGATTTTACAACATATATTTTCAAAGGAGGCAAGTTGCGCCATGCTTTTTGCCCAGCGTTCAAACTCATTTTGCTTGATGTTGGGTTTTGCCAAATGATCAACAACAAATTTCTGATGGGGGAAGTGTTTGACAAATTCAATGGCTTCTTCTAACTGATGGTGATAAATTAAAATGTCATAGCTGAATTTGTATTTTTCAAGGTGACTTACTCCAAACAAAAATTGATGTCGTTTCATAAACCCTTTTGGCTCCGCCTGAAGAATATGCCGAAAGCCTTTCAGGTTTTTGAATTGCGAAAAGAAATCAAGTCGTTCAACAATTTTGTCGGAACTCAAATCAACCCAACCCACAACACCTTTGATAAAGGAATTTTGATTTGACAAGGTTAAAAGAAATTCCGTTTCGTACTCCGATTGATCGGCCTGGACTGCAACACTTCCATCTATTTTGTTTTCATCCAGGATAGGAGCAAGATGATTGGGGAAGAAATCGCGCTGGATTGTTTTCATTTCATCTGTAATCCAGGAATCACGCACCGGATCGTATTTCCAGAAATGTTGATGAGCATCGATTCTGGAGGCCGGGTTCTGGAGGCTAGATACTCGCGGCTCGATATTGGTCATGTGAATAATTCAAATTAGAATTATCAAGTGTCAAGCATCCAGTATCATTTCGCGATCTGCCTTTGTTCGCCAAGTCCTTCGATACCTAACTCCACAATATCTCCTGCCTTTAGATAAACCGGAGGCTTAAGACTCATTCCCACACCATGGGGTGTACCAGTGGAAATTACATCGCCCGGAAGCAACGTCATGAACTGGCTGATGTAACTGATCAGAAAGGGAACTTCAAAGATCATATCCTCGGTATTGTTGTCCTGCATCATTTGGCCATTGACTTTTAGCCACATGTGCAGATTGTTGAAATCAGCAACTTCATCCTTCGTAACAAGGTAGGGCCCTAGTGGGGCAAACGTGTCGCAGCCTTTACCTTTTGCCCATTGACCGTTCCTCTCTAATTGAAATTCACGTTCGCTATAATCGTTGTGCAAGCAAAAACCTGCCACATAATCCATTGAAATTTTTTCTTCAACGTAAGAAGCCTTTTTGCCAACCACGACAGCCAGCTCAACTTCCCAGTCTGTCTTTGAACTATTCCTGGGAATAGTCACACCATCATTAGGACCGGCAAGTGCTGAGGTTGATTTGAAAAAAATAATCGGCTCGGTGGGCAAAGGCATCTTCGTTTCAAAGGCATGCTTGGTGTAGTTCAAACCAATGCAGATGATTTTAGACGGTCTTCGAAAAGGAACTCCTAATCTCACGCCCGGCTTTGCTTTCGGAAGATTCGCTTTGTTTTTAGACAGCCATTCACTCAGCCTATTAATGCCATCCGTTTCAAAAAATTGTTCATCATAGTCTTCTCCAAAGGAAGAGAGGTCGATGATTTCCTTATTCAAAAGAATCCCCGGTCTTTCTTTTCCGGGATCGCCAAAGCGTAATAACTTCATAGAAAAATTTTAGAGCTAATTATTCAATTTAATAAATCCTCCATCGATGGGATAATCGCATCCGGTAATGAACGAAGCTTCATCGGAACAAAGATAGAGTGCAAGATGTGCTACTTCGATCGGCTTGGCCATTCTGCCGATGGGCTGGGTTCGCGAAAGTTTTTCAAACATTTCTCCTTCCTGACCCGGGTAATTCTTCTTTAAGAATCCATCTACAAAAGGTGTATGAACCCGTGCCGGTGAAACGCAATTGCAACGGACGCCTTCTTTAATGTAGTCTTTGGCCACTGACTGCGTCATGGTGATCACAGCACCCTTGCTCATGGAGTAGGCAAACCGATCCGGGATGCCAACGCTTGCTGCCACAGACGCAACGTTTAAGATCACGCCACTTTTTTGTTTTGTCATCGACCCGATCACCGCTTGCATGCAATTGTAAACTCCCTTTACATTGACCTGGAAAATTTTATCAAAGTCTTCTTCACTCGTAGTCTCTAATTTTCCGATGTGTGCTATCCCGGCAGAATTTACGAGTATGTCTATTCTTCCAAACTTTTTTAAAATGGTTTGAATCACCGTGGCTACTTCAACTTGCTGGGACACGTTGCAAGAATATCCCTTCGCTAAAAGTCTTTGGTTGGACAAGGCTTGGGCTGTTTCCTTCGCAGCCTTTTGGTTAAGTTCGAGTACACAAATTTGCGCACCCTGTTCTGCAAACACTTCCGCAATCGCTTTGCCAATGCCGCTACCGCCGCCGGTAATCACAGCTACTTTATTTTTTAAATCAAATAACATAAACGTAACTTCAAAAATTCAATTACAAATTTCAAAGGCATATATATCTAGTTCCATATTTTTCCATTTGGGAACTCATAATCGAACAATGTTTCTTTTTTCATTTCGATACTGTAACCCGGCTTAAGGGGCGGCATATAATGACCTTGTTGAATCACTACCGGATGGAGAAAATGTTCATGTAAATGATCCACGTATTCAATCAACCGGTTTTCGATTGTGCCCGTCACAGCAATATAGTCAAACATGGAGAGATGTTGAACATATTCGCATAAGCCGACACCTCCGGCATGAGGACAAACGGGTATCCCGAATTTCGCAGCCATGAGCAGGATGGCCAGATTTTCATTGACACCGCCGACACGGCAACTATCAAGCTGACAATAATCGAAAGCTTTTGCCTGCATGAATTGCTTAAAAATGACTCGGTTTTGGCAATGCTCGCCCGTTGCTACTTTTATCGGAGCAATTGCTTTTCTTATCGCGGCATGCCCGAGCACATCGTCCGGACTAGTCGGCTCTTCAATCCACATCGGGTTAAAGCGCGCGAGCTCTTTCATGTTTTTGATGGCCGTGGGCACATCCCATTTTTGGTTGGCGTCCATCATTAAAAATAAATCACTACCAATTTCTTCGCGAATGATGGTGGCTCTCCGAATGTCATCGTGCAGGTTTGATCCCACTTTCATTTTGATGTGTCGCCATCCTTCTGCTTTTGCTTCGCGGCAAAGCCTTCTGATTTTTTCATCGGAGTAACCAAGCCATCCGGCGGAAGTAGTGTAACCCGGATATCCGGTTTTTAACAGACTGGCGATTCTTTCTTTTTTCGTGGATTGTAATTTAGAAAGCAGGCCAACAGCCTCATCGGGGGTGATGGCGTCGGTGATATACGAGAAGTCAATACAGGAAACCAATTCTTCGGGAGTCATATCCGCCAAGAGTTGCCACAAAGGTTTCTTTTCTGCTTTGCCATAAAGATCCCAAACGGCATTCACAATCGCGCCTGTTGCGAGGTGAATAACACCTTTCTCAGGACCAAGCCACCGCAACTGACTATCTCCGGTAATCATTCTCCAGAAGTCGCCCATATTATTCGTAAATGATTCCAGGGCCTTTCCTTTGACCAGGTAGGAAAGCGCATGAAGAGCACTCGTCACAATTTCGTTTCCCCGGCCGATGGTAAAAGTCAGACCGTGACCTTCCCATCCTTCCGGATGATTCGTTTTTAGAATCACATATGCCGCTGAATAATCAGGGTCTGTATTCATGGCGTCGGAGCCATCCAATGTTTTACTGGTTGGGAAGCGAATGTCCTTTACTTCAATGTCGGTAATCAGTGTGCTCATGAGCCAGTCGGCTATTTCAATCGTTTCAAGTTCGCAAAATCAAATCGGATTAACCGATGGCATATTTAATATTTGATGAAAGGCTCACTATTCAATATTTTGCAGTCGAATATATTTAGGTCATTATGACCTATTTTGCTAACTATTATTATATTTTACGGCCATTATGTCATTAAAATGGTTGAATTTATTGATCGGCATAATTTTTCTAGAGAGACGACGTGAGTATAAAAATCATGTTTAACCAAAAAATAAAATAGTATGAGTATCATCCGTTATAACCCAAATGATTACGTACCGTCAACCTTCAGCAGTCTGGTCGACCGGTTCTTCAATGAGTCTTTAACCCGCAACGGTGGAAGCGTTTTTGTCCCTAAAGTAGATGTCATTGAAAGCGATAACGCTTACGAAGTTCATCTCGCTGCTCCCGGATTGAGTAAAGATGATTTCAAAATTGAGATCAACGACCATTCTTTGACGGTCAGCGGGGAGCGCAAATTCTCGAATGAAAAGAAGGAAAAAAATTATCATTCGATAGAAACACAATATGGTTCATTCAGCCGTTCCTTCACCTTGCCTGAAAATGTGGATGGCACAAAGATCAACGCTAAATACAACAATGGCATTTTGGAATTGACTATCCCGAAAGATGAAAAGAAAGCGTTGAAGCAAGTGATCAAAGTAAGCTAAAAAAAGAATTGGGGTTAGGGTAAAAGAGCCCGTTCCAACGTCGGTTGGGCGGGCTCTTTGTATTCGAGTGGTTGATTAGCGAATTGTTCCATGACTCAATACTCGCTTTTTGAAAATGCAAGCAAAGCATTAACATAAAGTCGAGGTTGAAATATCCGGTCAAAGGATGAGTTTATTTCTTTTCCCGCGATTTTCCTGTTATCTTCATCCGATCATGAAAAGAATTTTGTTGATTTCAACAGTATTGCTGGCTTCTGGCATTGGAGCTGTTGTTGGATCGCTCTTGACATTACGGTACGTCGGTGAAACTCCAAACTATAATTCAATTGTGGAACGGCAGCAGCGTTTCCCCATTCGTTTGGTCAACGACAGTTTGTACCGTGCGCCATCGGGAATCAATTTTGAAGTTGCTGCGCGATTGGTGACGCCTGCCGTAGTGCACATTCGAACGGTTTACGGCCCTGGCAGTTTCAGCGTTAATCCGCTGGAATTGCTTGCTAATCCCCACTCACAATCTTCCGGTTCCGGAGTGATCCTTTCTGATGACGGATACATTGTAACCAATTATCATGTCATTGAGGACGCCAATTCCATTGAAGTCGTAATGAACAATAACCAACATTTTTATGCCAAGGTAGTAGGGAGCGACCCTACTACGGATCTTGCCTTATTGAAAATTAAATCAAAGAACCTTCCCTTTGTTCGCTACGGAAATTCGGATGATATCGTGCCGGGTCAATGGGTATTGGCGATCGGAAACCCGTTTGACCTTAACTCAACGGTAACCGCCGGAATTGTAAGTGCAAAGGCACGCAACATCGGCATTCTTCACGACCGGGTTAATAATTTGCAAGTTGAATCCTTCATTCAAACTGATGCGGCTGTTAATCCCGGCAATAGCGGAGGGGCGCTTGTTAATCTGAAAGGTGAATTGATCGGGATCAATTCTGCGATAGCAACAGCAACAGGAGGTTATGCAGGATATTCCTTTGCCATTCCGGAGAGTTTGGTAAGGAAGATTATGGATGATTTATTGGAGTACGGCAAAGTGCAACGCGGGTTATTGGGCGTTCAGATCATTGATGTCAATGCTTCGCTGGCCGAACGACAAAAGCTCAGTGTCGTGCAGGGTGTTTTTGTCAACCGTGTTAATGAAGGTAGTGCTGCCGAAAAATCAGGCCTTCAGGAAGGTGATGTGATTACTACGATTGATGGCCATTTTGCAAACAGCGTTTCAGAACTACAAGAGCAGGTCGCCAGGCATCGCCCCGGCCAAAGCGTCACTGTTAAGTTTATCAGGCAAGCAAAAGAAAAACAAGTGGTTGTACAGCTTAAGAGCTATGAAGGTTCTGTCACGCCCGAAAAGAAGGAGATAAAAACGTTCCTTGAAGGAACCGAATTCGAAAATATTGCCTATGCGCAACTCAGGAGATTGAATATTGATGGTGGCGTAAGTGTAAAAAAAGTAGGCGATGGTAAATGGAAAAAAGCAGGAGTGAAAGAAGGGATGATCATTTCCTTCATTGACAAAGTTCCGGTCGAGAATATGGAAGACCTAAATCGTATTCTTGAAACAAAGCGTGGAGGAATTTTAGTAGAAGGTTTTTTTTTAAATCACGAAAAAGCAGTTTACGCATTAGAGTGGTGAGGGTCTGATTGACTAAAAAATCGTTCGGAACAACAAGAACAATGAGCCTGCCATAATCATGACCACCGGAAGCGTAAGGGCCCATGCGATAAGAATGTTACGAACGGTGTCGGGTTGTAAATTCTTTACGCCTTTGCTAGCCACCATACTTCCGGCAATCCCTGACGACAACACGTGCGTGGTGCTGACAGGCCATCCAAAACTAGTCGATAAACCAATGGTGATGGAGGCGACCAATTCCGCGCTGGCTCCCTGCGCATAGGTCAGGTGTTCCTTTCCGATTTTTTCCCCCACCGTCTTGACAATTCTCTTCCAACCGATCATCGTACCCACGCCGAGCGAAACAGAAATAATGACAATCACCCAGCGAGGAGAATAGTCGGTAATTTTTCTCACCTTCTTCAATTCCACTTTAAGATTTCTTTTATCGCTTTCACTTAACCGGATTTCTTCCTTCATTAACAAGGAGTTGATATTCCGATCTATTAATATCACATCCTTCCGGACATTAAATTTTTCAGATTTAGGAATATCGTTTACGCTAGTTCGTGAAGCAAAGGTGGCTGCCAGATAGGATGTCATGACCTTCGTTTCTCTTAATCTCTTTTTATCAAACTTTGACAAAACTGTTGAATCCACTTCAGCCATGAGGTGCTCAATCCGGGCAAGAGAAGATGGTAATTGAACCGGATCAAAGTTACTATCTAAAGCAAAGTAAACCGGAACAATTCCAATAAGGACCAGCATAACCAAGCCAACGCCTTTTTGTCCATCATTTGATCCATGGAAAAAGCTTACCAACGTGCATGTGACAAAAAGAACGCCTCTTATCCACCACGGAGGGGGGATGTTTTTCTTGGGCTCTTTAAAAAGAGTTTTTTCCACCGGTGTTTTTCGGGTCATTAATCGAAGGAAATACATTAATAAAATAGTCACCGAAAAGCCAAATAAAGGTGATAGCAAAAGGGAAAACCCAATCTCCTGAGCCTTACTCCAGTTTACAGCATCTTTCGCGGCATTAGGAAGGATCGAGTAGGCCAGCGCAACACCAAGAATAGACCCTATCAATGTGTGTGAGCTTGAGCAAGGGATTCCAAAATACCAGGTCAATAAGTTCCATGAAATCGCTGTCATGAGCAGAGCCGCAACCATTGCCAAACTATGGGCAATATTTTGATCAATGAGCGTTTCGACGGGTAATAGGTTTACGATACCCATTGCAACCGCAATTCCGCCAGCATAAACACCAATGAAGTTAATGGAACCGGCCCAAATCACTGCCATCCATGGCTTTAAAGTATTGGTATAAATAACAGTTGCCACTGCGTTTGCTGTGTCGTGAAAGCCATTGACAAATTCAAAGAAGCAGGCGGCTAATAAACAGAAACCAAGAAGGATCGTATAGCCGGCATTTAATTCAAACATGAGGTAATCGGTTTAGCGCTAATAGTAAGCCAATGTTACCATTTTTTCCTTCAAATGGAATGGTGATGCTTAGATTTGTAGAGGAAAAAAAATGAATACGTTAAGATTAAAATTTAAGGGAGAGCCCGTTACTCTTTTACCTGAAAAAGCCCTTTGGCTTACGGAGTTGAAAACGCTTGTGATTGCAGATGTGCATTGGGGAAAAATCGATCATTTTCGAAAAGCTGGCATTCCCGTTCCGTTAAAAGGTAATGATAGAAACATTGAGCTATTGATCTCTTTGATTAATCGTTATAAACCCAAACGGTTAATTTTTTTGGGCGATTTATTTCATAGCCGGTATAATGGAGAATGGGAAACGTTAGGCCAAGTAAAAAGAGCCTTTGCTCATTGTTCCTTCGAACTCATTATAGGCAACCATGACATTCTTAGTGAAAGGCAATATGAAAGGCACAAAATTCTGTTACACCCTGAACGGTTACAATTGAACGATTTATGGTTGACACACGAACCCTTAAAAGAAATCCCCAATGGCTTGTTCAATCTTGCAGGGCACATTCATCCGGGGGCGCATCTTGTAGGAGCCGGCAAACAATCAATCACGCTTCCGTGCTTCCACCTTAAAGAAAATCAATGCATCCTTCCCGCTTTTGGCTCTTTCACAGGATTGGCCAGAGTGAAACCCAAACCGGGTGAAAAGGTTTTTGTGGTGGCTGATGAAAAAGTAATTGCGATGAATTAGTGTTGAATCCCCTGCCCCCTTTACAAAAGGAGGACAATTGTGCCAGCTACTCGTCATGTCCCCCTTTATTAAAAGGGGGTGTAGGGGGATTTGAATACTCAAGTTCCAGAATAAATTCTTTTATCCTCATAAGAACCAACTCCATTTTGTTCTTAACATCCCAATCGTCAAATCTTAAAAAACGTAGCCCCATATTTTTCAGGATTTGTTGTCGTTTCTCGTCTTTTACACGAGCTTCTACTGAGTTATGAGACTCCCCATCAAATTTCAATCACTAAGCTCAATCGCTTGCAATAAAAGTCAGCAATGTATTCTCCGACTGGTTTTTGACGATTAAATTTATAACCCTTCAGTTGACCTGCCCGCAATTCCATCCAAAAGAAGCACTTCTCCATGCGTTGAGTGATTCCTTAAATCGCGTGAGAATTGTTTTAGGTTTTTATTGTAAGGAAGATGATACATACGGTTAACTTTCGAATCCCTTTCCCCTTTACAAGGGAATTTAGCTAGCTCATTTTTGCTAATGCATTAATATACCGATCGGGCAATTCTCCTTTTGTAGCGGTTTGGTAATCCGTGTAACTGCAGGGAACAATCGCGTTGCGCGGATACCTGGCACCGGAACGGGGATGACTCACTTCCATCCACCATTTTTCTGTGAATTTGCTTTTGTAAAATGATAGGGTCTCCGGTTCAACCGGCATAGAGACAACATATTTCAAAAAATCATTTGACTTGAAGTTGCTTTCGTGTTTTCGATGATAGAACCCCTCGACAAAATACCAAATCATGGTGGCGATGACGGAGGCTGTTTTTTTATGAACATCCTCATACGTTGGATTGTATTCGTAAAATCCGACCGAACTTAATTTCTCGTTTAATCCCGCGTACCAGCATATTTGACAGGCTTCTTCACCCGTAAGCCCAAAGGGCTGTGCATTGGCATTGCCGGATGCGTCACTTGATTTGATCGCGGTGATGTCAAAAGAAAGCATATCCGCATGACGAATGGCAGGCTCCATCTCAGCAAGATTGGTACGCATTTGTCCGATTCGGTGAGCCTCAAAATTCAGTTTCTCCAACACCGCCGTTGAAAATGGATCGATCAAATAAGTTTGGTGTGCAAGGTGTGTATAACTGAAAAGGTAATTCGGTTCATGCAAAAGCATTTTATGAATATGTTGCTTCGCCGGTTCAGCATCCTTTTTGTCTTCAAGGTCAAGAAAGGCATCAATGTTCAGAAAGCTGATCAACTTCTGCATGTCCTCATAACCTCGATATTGTCCATAATCCAGATCATGGGAGCCACCAAGAATAATAGGCATCACGTTATTCTCCAACAACATGCGGCATACTTCACTTAAGCGAAGATAGGTTTCATCAAGGTCAATTCCAGGATTGAGATTGCCAAGATCAACGATATTATAAGCCCCAGTCCCCTTTTTTAAACGGTATAGTTTTTTCCGGATTTCGTCAGGTCCAAGTGAAGTACCTTTATTGGAGCTGGTGCCACGCTCCTCACCCACACCAATTAAAGCCATGTGTGCACCTTGATAGCCGGGCATTTTTTCCGAATAGATTCGGATATTTTTGAAAAATGAATTGGCCGGGTAATCGACTGTATAAATCAATTCATCAATAGGGGAAAAGAGTATGGTCAAGTCCATGGGCAAGGTCTATTCTTAAGATTTTCATGTTAAATTAGCATATAATTTCAAAATCACGCGTTCAAACCCTAAGGGATTTAGGAAGTCTAAACAACCTAATGAAGTTCAACCGACAAGTTGACGATGTAAAAGAGGACTTTATAAATTTCAAACAACGAAATATGAAAAACTTATTGGCTCTTTGTCTTGCTCTTATCTCTATGCCAATGCTGGCACAATCCATTGAAGGGACCTGGCAATTGACGGATAGTAAAACCTGCTTCCAAAATGAATTGAAGGAAAGTGATACCGAGAAGGAATTGGAAGGCATGATGGGGAGTAATTCTAAAAGTTCAGTGGCCAAACTGATCGTGTTCAAAAAAGATGGCAGTGGCCAGGAAGGGATTTTTTCTACCGGGAAGAAAAAAGGAAGTGATATGAATTCTTTTCAATATAAACTTGCCGGACAAGAACTTCTCTTCACAGACAAAAAATCAGGCATGATCACTCAACGGTTCGTGATCGATGAATTGACCGATGCTTCCTTAAAAATTCATGACGCCGCTAAAGATTGTGAGACGAAGGCATTTGTAAGGACGAAATAGTTTCACCATTGTCTTCTTGAATCCTGAATTTGAATATACTCAGGGCAAGAGTATGCGCCCATAAAAGCAGGCGAATAAAAAACAGGGTTTGTGTATCCGAAATAAAAGGGTTAAGAAAAAATTCCTTAACCCTCTTTTATTTCCGGAAAAGTATTTTCTGCCTATCCTTTATATACAATTCTATAAATCACATTGGCCTGATCATCGCTCACCAGCATTGATCCATCGGGCAGCAACAACACATCGACTGGTCGGCCCCAAACCTTCTGCGAAGCATCATCCATCCACCCGGACGCAAAAATACTATGCCCAGTGACTTTACCGGCACCATCCACATTTACGAGCGAAAGATTGTACCCACTTTTTTTGGACCTGTTCCACGATCCATGTTCGGCTACAATAATCTGGTTGCTGTATGCCGCAGGGAACATTTTGCCGGTGTAAAATTTCAAGCCAAGCGGCGCTACGTGCGGCCCCAACTTATCGGCAGGTTTTACAAAGTCACTACACGGATGCTTGTCACCAAATTCAGGATCTTTAACCGAACCTTCATGGCAATATGGATATCCGAAATGGAGACCTTCTTTTGGTGCCGTGTTCAATTCGCAGGACGGAATATCGTCGCCCAACATATCGCGACCGTTATCCGTGAACCACATTTGCTTTGTTATCGGATGCCATGTGAAGCCCACGGAATTGCGTACGCCGTTCGCAAAAATTTCAAGGCCGGTGCCATCGGCATTCATTCTTGTAATGCTCGCATAAATCGGATCTTTTGATTCACAAATATTGCAAGGGGCACCCACCGGCACATAAAGTTTTCCGTCCGGGCCGAAGGCAATGTATTTCCAACCGTGATGCGTTTCAGTAGGATATTTATCGTAAAGAATTTGGGATTTTCCGGGGTTGTCTAATTTGCTCTCGATTCCACTAAATTTATGGATGCGGCTTACCTCCGCCACATACAAATCACCATCCTTAAAAGCAACTCCATTGGGCATATTCAATCCGCTGACAATTGTCCATTTTTTATCGGCTTTACCATCGCCATCCACATCTTTTACGGCATATACTTTATCGCCATCACGATTGCCCACGAAAATTGTTCCACTTGGGCTGATCGCCAGCGACCGGGCATTGTCCACTTCGGCAAAAACGCTGATCGAAAATCCTTTCGGAAGTTTGATCTTTTCCAACGGCAAACTTGCACTTGCTTCCGTAATGGCCGGAGAAGAATGATCATCTGTTTTCTTCGTGTAAACTTTTGCGGATTGTGTACTGCAAAGAGCAAAAAAAACAAGGGCTGAAATCTGTACAGATCGTGCATTCATAGTTAAGAAATTTTATTGCGAATGTAACACATAAAGAGACCTTAGGAAATGGTTATTTTACCGATCGGCAAACGAGAAGATGAATGGCAATTTTTTGCTTCTCAAACGCTGAAAATTATCCACGGTTCAACTGGTCGCGTCCAAGTCACTTCCGGGTTTTTTAAAAGTCCATCCGATACAACCGAGTACGATAAACAACACTACCCAATTGGAGGCAACCGTAACTTTATTACCGATAAAATAAGGTTTAGGTTGAAATTTGAATTCAATCACGTGGTTGCCCGAAGGAATGGCCAAAGCTCTCAGCACGTAATCGGCACGGAGTATTTCAGTTTCCTTTCCGTCAACAAATGCGTGCCATCCCTTTGGATAATAGATTTCTGAAAAGACTGCCACTCCATCGGCCGAAGACGTTGATTCATATTTTAAATAAGGAGGATTAAACTCTTTCAATTCAATAGTTGCTGTGCTGTCAGCCGATAATTTTGATCCCGATAGCTGTCGGGATTGAATCTTGAATTTTGAATTATCCACTACAGCGACATCACGGGTATTAACTTCTTCTACTTTTTTCAATTCCTCAGTTGGAGAATTTACGAGTTTAACTTCACGTACAAACCAGGCGTTGCCATTTGCCTCCGGATTAGGGATTACATTGGCTGCATTAGGTCCGTAAACAAAGTACTTTGCGTTAAGCATATTTAGTACTCCATAATTCCTAAAATTATTTTTCCCTGCTTGCAGGTCATTGATCATCTCTTGTGTTTCTCTTAGCACACACGAATCTATTAAGTCCTGATAACGTCTTAGTTTGGCGCCGTGATAACCACCCAACGAATGATGGAAGAAGGACGTGCGCGCCTCCGTTAAGTCCTGTAAATTATAAACGCGATAATAGGTTTTGTCTTTCAGGATCGCGTCATCGGCAGCAGTGGCCGTGAGAGAGGCATTCTCCTGTCTGCGTTGAAATTTGTCTTTTGAAAAATACCGCTTGTCCACCATCGATAAATCCATGGCGACCATAAAAATCAGGAAGGCATAAAATCCGACCTCGGAAACTTTCTTAGCTACATTAAAATAGAGCAAAATAAAAATTGAAAAGATAAACACCAGTGAGCGGAAGGCATCAGCGCGCATCAGACTTCTTCGGTCGGCTTGCAAGGCTTTTGAAAACCAGGCTGGCAATTGTGCCTCGCCATTGCGGGCAAAGCTGCCCATACCGGCAAACAACAAAATCAATAAGCACATACCACCCGTTGCGCCAAAAGCGATGAGCAGTTTCTTTTTTGTGTCCTGGGTCAGGCCGGTGTTAAAGAATCTTTCCAGCCCCATCATCCCCAACAGCGGCATCGAAAATAGTATTATAACCAAAGCAAAACTAAATGACCTGAATTTGTTGTAGCCCGGAAAATAATCGAACATAAAATAATTGAAGGTGGAGAAACTGTCACCCCAACTGAGCATCAGGCTAAGCGCACTCAAAGGAACGAGCCACCAAACGTATTTTTTTTCTGCGAGCAAAATCCCCAGCACAAAAAGGAAAATAATGATCGAGCCGGCATAATAAGCTCCGGCTGTCCCTGATTGCGGGCCCCAATAATGAGCCGTGTAATTCGCCAGTCGATTGGCTAATTTATCATCTCCGGAATTAACAAGAGCCTGATAGGTTTCACTTTTTTGATCGCCGACAAATGCCTCGGTGCTGGTGCCTCCATAGAAATCGGGGATCAGCAAAGTAGAAGGCTCCCAAATGCCATAGGTGTATTGAAAAGCATAGGATTTACCCAATCCATCCTTCACTTCAATAGAATTTGGAATAACCAACTCGGAAGGCCCCCGAATCGAATATCGTGTGTATTCGGTGATCGCCCAAAACTGACCGAAAAATGTTCCCGCTGCCAACGCCACTGCCGGAATAAGAATGATGATGGCCGTCAAGAAATTCCTGATCTGTTTTTCGCGATACGCATCAATCAATTGCACAAGTCCGTAAACCAAAACAATAAGCATCAGGTAATAGGTAATCTGCAAATGGTTTTCGCGCAAGTGAAGTGCCAGGCCCAGTGTAGTCACTGCAAAACCGATTAATTTCTTTTTTGAAAATGTGAGATGAATGCCAGCCATTACCAAAGGCATAAAAGCAATCGCCCCGATGCGCGCATTGTGCCCGACACTCAGCCCAATGATAACATAAGAAGAAAGCCCGAAGGCAAGGCCACCGGCAATAGCGAGATAAGGACGCACGCCAAATGACAGAAGCAGAATATAATAACAGAGAAAGGCTAAGAAAATATTGTTAACAGGATGAGGAAGAAAAAGGGACATCGCTGTTTTCGTCCAAATCATGGAACCATCGCTCCACTTCAAACTAACGAGGTAGGCGGGCATGCCGCTAAACATGGAAGGCGCCCAAAGTGCCTCCTCACCTGTTGCTTTTCGATAGTCAATGATGGCTTTGGCAGAACCGTGAAACTGTTGTATGTCCTGCTGATCCAACGTTTTATGATCAAAAAACATCGGGCTAAAAAAAAGAACAGTTACAATAAGAAAAACAAAAACGGCAGCTACGTGGGGAATTACATCTTTCTGGAAATTAATCTTTTTCATCACGGGTAGAGATTTACCGGCAAAGGTGGGCAAGATTTTCAAGATTTACAGTATGCCGTCCACAATTTGAGACACACTTCATGAAAAAATCAAGAATGCATTGTGTTTACCCAATCGACTAAATGTGTCGATAGTTTTTTCCTATCAATGATCTTTTCAGAATGTTTATGACTGCAATTAATATATCAACGCCCTGCGTTTTCAGTTTCAAAATACAAGTAATAATGATTGGCGCACCCGGGGTTAAATGGTGATGCGCACTTAGGGCAAGTGTTTCTGCATTGTTTGTATTCCGTGATTGTCATTTCATGACCACAAACACCACAAAGAATTGCTTTTTCATTGAACTCACTGACAGGCCAAACGACCGCCGGATGGTTTGCCGTTTCCTGATGACAGGAATAGCAGGGGTAATATTTTCCGCAGCATTTGAATTTAATAGCAATGATATCAAGACTGGAATGCCAATGCACGCATCGCTTTTGGTGATCAATGGGCTTTCCATAGACTACAATATTCTTAATATGAATGGTATCCCCTATGGGCATCATTTTTTCATTCTGCGCATGCGTCGTTATTGAAATCGCTAATCCGGTTAAAAAAATAGAAATGCATTTAAGGGTCACCTTCATAATCCAGAATTCTTACAAAACTATAAATTTTTTTATTAGGGAACGGGCCGTGAGCCGGTGTTGCTAATCAGAAAGTGCTTTGAATTTTTAACAGAAATTCTCTGGCCTCAATCTTTGTCGTATGCCGAATTTCATGCTAAAAATCTTGCCTGAAATTTTCTCCTCATGGTTTTTCGGTAAATAATTGCGCTCATGAAAAGAGCAGCAAGCAAAAAGATTAGCCACCAGGCTTTGTTTGATCTTTGCTGGTGGTGAGCAGGTCTGTATATGTACAACAGCAACAAGGAGGTGAATGATCAAGGCTACAAGGAGGATACTCAACGACTTCATAAAGACTAAGGCAAATCCTTACTCATTAACATCCATTAACGTCTTGTCTTCAATTTCTCGCGTATATCCATTTTCTTTTACCGACTCAATGCCATTATCGCGGGCTTCTTTGGTCGTGTACATTTCGCTGGTTCCGATCACTTGGCCGTTGTTGGCCTTCAGATTGAAATAATGTTGGCCATTGGTTGACATCCCTTTCACGAAATGATCTTCATACGATGAATTAATCTGAACGGAAATAATTCCATTTACTGCATTGGACTTCGACGTGTAAGTCTGGCTAGACAAAATAACCTGACCGTTTTTTGCTGTCAGATTAAAATGGAACTTCTCATCGGCTGTTGATTTGAGAATGTATTTAGGATGTGACATAGGGTTTTTGTTTCAAGAACTAAAAATAACCCAATGTCTTTATGCGAATATTAAGTGACTGTTTTGATTCCTTTAAGGTACTGAGCCCTTGTTTACAGTTCGATGATACTGCACAAAGAGAAAGAAAATTAAAATGAGTTGTTTGACTAACGACCCGTTACTCTCCTCGTTTGTAATTAATCGTCCACAAGCAATTGTGAAATTGATCTCGCTGTGTTTTGGTTAGGATACCATTGACTATCTTGAAATTGAATTCTGAGAAAGAGCCATCTACCGCAGAATTAAATTTTATTTTATCTCCATTGATAGAGTAGCTCCCCTTTCCTCCGTTGTTGTCGAACCAGGTGTTCGCGGAGGTAATTACCACTGTCGCACATTGCACGCCCTGATCTTTGCATGGGGAGTCAGGGTAATTCATTGGGGGACTGTCGCATTCCGCATTAGAACTGGTGGTCAATACCCAAGTACCAACAATGCTCGTTGAATTTTCTCTACTGGGTTGCCGATTAAACCCTGATCCCGAATGAACCAACACCTCATAGTTTGGCAATACCTGGCCGCCACCGCCATAACCGATGCGGCATCCATCCATTCCCTGCCATGTTTTACCCACCTGGAGTGAACCCTGATACTCCGCACGACACGAGTACAGATTGTTTTGGTTTTCATGACCGGCGAGGACCGCGTTATCCGGCACGTTGCCTTGACCGATCCTGACCCAACTGAGTCCTTCATTCCCTACCAGGATTTCGTAGTCTCCAACATTAACTTCCTGGTTGCCATATTCGATGCTTGTACTGTTCCAATCCTTGCGGGTTTTTCCAGGATGCCAATTTCCTCCGTAATTAGCACGGGCAACAAATAATTGACTCCCGTCACCGTCTTTACCACCCACGACCGCATTGGAGGGGATTTCATTACCATTGTTGATTTTCATCCATCGCTGATCTTGTGACCATCCAATTGCCGTGGCGGTGAGCAGGATAATTATAGAAAAGAAGATTTTTTCCATGAGTCTTAGTGTTTGAAAGCTTAGAGAATAGTGATAGGAAAAATTATACTGATTCCCCTATGTGCTAATTTACCAAACCCTCCACAAAAACAAAACCCTTCCTCGTAAGCTCGAGGCTTGAGGAATGATTTTTTCTTTATTCCCATGACCTTTTCAAGTCGGCCCTTGGTGTCGATACCAAATTTGTCTTGGAGAATTTATCGAATGAGATTTGGTCAGACAATCCTGTGACTGACTCTTAAATCTATTACTAGTTTTGTTACCACGTTACAAAAAATTAAAGGTCACTGCATCAGTAATCCTCTAACCTTTTGAATACCAATGTGGGCCCTGCTGGGAACGATCCAGCGACCCTCAGATTATGAGTCTGATGCTCTAACCAGCTGAGCTAAGGGCCCGGTGTTATTCATTGTCTTTCATCTGAGCCTCTAACCTCCGATAGCCATCGGAGTTAAGGGCCTTTTTGAAAACGAGCTGCAATGTTACATATTTGCGCTTTATCTTACAATTTTGGTCCCGCGCGAAATTAAAAATCTCATCTTTGACTTGGGTGGGGTAATTATTGATCTCGATGTTTCAAAGACTCATGCTGCGCTGGCTGGGCTAGCCAACTGTTCGGTTGATGATTTCCATCTAAAAGTAAAAGCAAAAGCTTTCTTTGATGACTATGAAAAAGGGTTGTTGACGGACAATGAGTTCAGAACATCGCTCCGATTGTTTTTAAATTGTTCAGCCACTGATTCTCAGATTGATGAAGCCTGGAACGCCATGCTGCTCACCATTGCCGGTGAAAAATATACTTTCTTAAAAGAGCTAAAGCATCATTACGAAGTAATTCTACTCAGTAATACGAACAACATCCATTTAAAGGATGTTAACCGAATCGTAAGGAATGACACAGGCCATGCTTCCCTTGATCATTTTTTCCATAAAGCCTATTATTCTCATCTGTTAAAAATGCGCAAGCCGGAGCCTGAAATTTTCCAACATGTGCTCAAGGAAAATAATTTAGAGAAATCTGAAACTCTTTTCCTGGACGACAATTTAGAAAATATAAAAAGCGCCTCTTCATTGGGCATTCAAACAATACTCGTCACGTCTCCCAACATGGTTTTATCCCTTTTTGCATGAATCCTAAAATTAAATCATATCTAATCCATAGTTCTCTTTTCGTTATTACATTTTTTACAGCAACAGCTGCGGGTGCCGAGTGGACATATGGCAAATCCGTTTTCATGGAAGGATATACGTGGGCTGATTTCGCCAGTGGACTCCCCTACTCCATCTGCTTTCTCACTATTCTTTCTTGTCATGAATTCGGGCATTATTTTACCGCCATCTATTATCGGATCAAAACAAGCTTACCTTACTATATTCCAATTCCTCCAATTCCATTTTTGCCATTCACAATCGGCACGTTTGGAGCATTGATCCGAATTAAGGAGAGAATCCCAAGCAATAAACAACAGTTTGATATTGGCATCGCCGGTCCCCTCGCCGGGTTTGTCGTAGCCGTTGCGTTTCTTATCTATGGCTTTGCCACACTTCCACCGCCGGAACACATTTTTCAATTTCATCCTGAATACAAACAGTACGGCCTCGACTACGCCAATCATGTTTACAACCCAACTACCATGCCTGCAAATACAGTTGATGTGGTGATCGGTAAAAATTTGTTGTTTGTTTTTTTAGAAAAAATGTTTGCAGACCCTTCACGGTTGCCAAACGTGCACGAGCTCATGCACTATCCATTTTTATTTGCTGGTTTTCTTTCTTTAGTCTTTACCTGCATGAATTTGCTCCCCATTGGTCAATTGGATGGAGGTCATGTACTCTATGGACTTGTGGGCTATCGGTGGCATCGTACGATCGCTACAGGGATTTATTTTGCGCTACTTTTCTACACCGGCTTGGGTTATGTTGACCAACGAACACCAGTCAATCAACTGGTTGTTGAAATTGCGCTTTATGTATTCTTTTTATACATGGCGTTGAGAAGTATTTTTGAAAAGAAGGGCGACCGGCTCATGTATGCGCTCATCATTTTCACAACGCAATATTTGGTGAGCTGGTTAATTCCTTCAATCCATGGATACTCTGCCTGGCTGGCGTTCATCCTGCTGATCGGTTGGATAGCCGGAGTACCCCACCCGCAATCCGAAATTGAATTGCCCCTGAACAGGACCAGAAAAATTTTGGGCTGGCTTGCCTTACTTATTTTTGTGCTATGCCTTACACCCAACCCGATCGATTTAATTTTGCCGCCTACGGTAGCACCATAATTTTTTGAGTAACCCATTGGGCGCCATCGAAATAGCGAGCCAGGTAAATTCCGGAGGCGGGACTTGAGATCGTCACCTGGGTCTCGCTGAAAAAATCTTCCTCTGTGAACGAAACTTTTCGCCCTGTTACATCAATGACATCAAGCCCTTGAACCGCGGGCGGTAAGTAAAATTGTCCCCGATTAGGATTAGGGTAAGCATAGTGTCGCTTCCCTTCGATCCCAGTTATGGTGGTTATTGAATCAATACAACTGCCTTTGCTACCGGCCGGGCAATTTCCGAACACGGGTCGTATCATTAAATTACCATGCAAAACAGTATTCTGCTTCCAAGCTCCCAGGGTATTAGAAAATATCTTACTTCCCGAATCTGAATTTTTGTCATAGCCAACTCCAATGGTGGCCGTGGTGTTTTGAATCCACCCCACATAAAATTTCTTTTTTACCAATACAGGTTGGGTAAGTGGCACGTGAATAAATCGGTTGTACTCTGTTCGCTGAATAGTTAAGTCCTGCTGCGTAAGAATTGACGGTGACGTGGTCGAAGTACTATCGATGGAATTGGCCGCCAGGCTATCCAGGATCTGAAGCTTAACAACTTGATTGGATTCATCCCCAACATGCGGAAAATAAATATCGACTGCTACCAGCGTGTCCGGTTTGTGATAATCCATATCGAACTGATACATTAAACTGGAGCCCGGCTGTGTAAGGGTAACGGCATATTCCGCGCCGCCATCATCATACGCATAATAATTTCTTAAAATGAAATTGGTGCTGGTCGTGTCGTTATACCGAAACTCTATCCCCTGATAAACAATAGAGTCATAATCGCCCACGTTCACGCTTATTTTTTTTATGTTGTCGCCGGTGTTGATTTTAATTTGAAATTTTAATGCGATGGAATCTGTTTTAGGATCTAATCCCGTCAAGGCAGGTTTATTATTTAAAGTGAATAGTGTTGGTTGATCATGATAGACGGTTTGTGCCGGCAATGAATCAAGAAGGGACTCACGTTGCGTAACAATTTTGTTAAGACGAGTAGTGGTCAATAAATGAGCTACCAGGTTCACCGGCTGCGGGTAGTTGGCTGCTATCGTTTGATCACTCCGCTGATTCGTTACTGGCAATGACGGAAAAATCAAAAGGCTGTCCGGATTGGTTAAGAAATGCCAAACCGGAATAGAGTAGTATTGTGCAAATGCCGAAGTCAGAGGCATTGCAATTGCGCGGTCAGGAAAATCAGCGTAGACCGGTGTATACTGACTCTTTCCATTGCTGATATAAACATAATCCAGGTTCCAGCTGTCGAATTCCCCCGAGAGACGCGCAAAGTTTTTGAAATAGAACTGAAAGTTGGAGTGAAAATAACTGCTGTCGCTGATCGGCAATTTCACCGGAAAGAATTTTGCATTGTTAGTCGGCGTGTTGGTAATAGTATCCGGGCTCGTCCAAACGTTAATCCATTGGCTCGAATCATTTTTAAACCAAAGCGAAAGATTGTCGCCGGGCTCCGGTGCCTCTCCGTCTCCTCCCCACTGATAATAAAAAGAAATAAAAACAGAATTCCTTTGTGTTGTGTCCACCAAGTCAAGTCGTATTGGCCTGGATATCAATTTATCCGCATCACCTTTGGCCAGCGGATTGGTCGTCACGTAAGGAATACCTAACGAATCAAGGCCATCGAACGTAGCAACTTTATAAGTGGGTGGGTTAATGCCCATTCCTGTATTAACCCAAACCGACCGACCGTATTGCCAAAGACTATCATTGGGAAAACTTTCAAGAGAATCGATATGGAGTGGGTTGTTAAAAGAGAAATCATCCCAAAATGGAAGTTTCAAGGCAGAAAGTTGGCTAATGCGAGCACTTGAATTATTTTTTTTTTCTACTGATGCTTTCCTGACAATTGGAACCTGCACCAATTGTGCCCAACCTCCGGTGGAACAGAAGAAGAAAATTAAAGCAGGGATTAAACGCATGTCAGGGGTTTTCTTCATTCCCTTTTTCAGGCTCCTTGTAACCTTTGGGGGCGATCCACAAGTCAACCGGGTCGCCCACGCGCACCGAATCACCAGAAAGCGGGAATTGTTTGAAAACGAAGGGAATGGCGCCCGTAGTATCTGCCCCTTCCATGATTTCAACCCTGCCGAGGTGCAGGTTCCAGCCGGAAAGTTTTCGCAACGCAGTTTCATAAGCGTCTCCCATTACATTCCCAATAGCAAAGTCGGCAGGCCCAAACCCGTCTCCTACGATGAGGTCGATAATCGAACCTTTGGGCAACCGAGTGCCAGCAGCAATGGGTTTACCGTGATACCGAAACTCCCGCACCAAATTTTTAAAAGGGCTTGGCTCATAAAAAGTCCTTCCTAACTTCAATTCATTGCTTTTCAGCACGGCTTTGGCGTTGACGAGGGATCCATCCGTGAGATCAGGCATCGGCAATGTGGGTGGTGAAATCCGGTTGAGAGAAATTAATACCATTCGATTTTCTTTAACCGTGGCCCCCGCCACTGGAAACTGACGCAATACGCTCAAGGGTGGCAGCGTATCCGTGTAAGCTGAATCACTGACCGAATAACGAAGCTTATGTTCTCTAAGGGTCTTGTCCATCTCATCCGGTTTCAATCCTATCAACGCCGGAACTTCCACGGTTTCGTCATGGTGTGTGAGATGAGGCAAATAAATATAAAAATAGACGATACAAATAAACAGCAAGATACCTACCATGATCGCCAGATGTTTTAGCAATCCGTCTAACGTATCGTCCTTAAAAAATTTCCGGATATTCATTTAATACTTCAAGTTGGAAGAATAACCGCGATCAGCACGTTGATACAATTTAAAACGATCTTCTGCTAACTCAACTAATTTGGTAATCAGGTTCCTGAAAGACACCCCCCGTTCTTTCCACATCATGGGAAACATGCTTGAGTTAGTGAACCCAGGGATCGTATTGATTTCATTGATATAAACCTTCCTGTCTTTCGCAAAAAATAAATCTACCCGGGCAAAATCCTCACATCCTAAAGTTTGAAAGGCCAGCAACGACAGTTCGCGGATTTTTTTTGAAACCTTGGCCTCTACGTTAGCCGGCACTTCGATTCGAACAGCCTGACTATCCACATACTTGGCATCGAACGTGTAAAACTCATAATTCTTACTGATGATGATTTCCCCGGGCAGCGAGGCTTTAGGAGGAGCATTGCCCAACACTGCGCATTCGATCTCGCGGCCTTCAATAAATTTTTCAAAAAGAATGCAATCGTCATACCGAAAACCTTCCTCTACAGCCTTTTTAAAATCATCTTTGGATTTCACTTTAGAAACCCCGACAGACGAACCAAGGCTTGCAGACTTCACCATAAAAGGCACCCCCAATTCCTTTTCAATTCTCTCAAACTTCAAATTCTTTTGATCCCGATAAAAGCAAAATGAAAAATCGACCACCGGCAGTCCGGCTTCTTTTAATAATTTCTTGGCAACCAACTTATTCATGGATAGGGCTGATCCCAATACGCCGGTCCCCACGATGGGCAGACCCATCGCCTTGAGTAATCCTTGAATACTCCCGTCTTCACCGTCCGTTCCGTGAAGCACCGGAAAAACAATATCGGGGGTAAATTCTGATTTTTTGGTTTTAAAAACAGGTTTGCTGGCATTCAATTGCAACGAAAGCTTATCCCCATGATTTATCCTGGCGGTTACATCCCGGGTTAAATACCAGTTGCCTTTCTCCGTGATGCCGATCAGGATCGGCTTGAAAAGTTTTTTGTCAATGAATTGGAAAATGTTCCGGGCTGAATTGATAGAAACCCCATGTTCAACAGAACGCCCTCCGTAGAGGATCGCAATTTTTCTCCTTCCCATCGTAACTATTTCTTTCCCAAAGATGTTCAGGTTTCGGGGTATTTCCACATGCTCCGTTGAATTTTTCCGTTAAAAGCCTAATAACACTTTGGTTGAACCGAGGCTGGTGGCCGTTTGAATCCGAACGATATACATTCCTCGCGCATCAGTTGGAAAATCGAGGGCATACGTTTGATTCAACGTTTCGGGAAGCAGGTTGTCAGAAACAACACGACCCATTAAATCATAGATCTGCATACGCACTAATTGGCGGTTGGGC
>Ga0206942_1020_pt1 | contig 53856 bp, 41 predicted proteins | sample Alteio_BWOrgHeat_6_FD_153253 | JGI IMG/M metagenome (GOLD analysis project Ga0206942, IMG submission 153253) | Enriched cells from forest soil in Barre Woods Harvard Forest LTER site, Petersham, Massachusetts, United States -... | ecosystem: Environmental > Terrestrial > Soil > Temperate forest > O... | reverse complement strand
GATTTTGCGTGTCAGAAAGCAGAAAGCCTGGCTGAACTGGGATATGTTGGATTTGCACTGGACATGTATGGTAAAGGAAAAATCGGCAAGGATAATACTGAAAAAGCCGCATTGATGCAGCCACTCATCAAGGATCGCAACGCACTTCAAAGCCGCATACTTGCGGCATGGGAGACTGTCAGCAAACTGGAATATGTCAATCCTGCAAAAATCGGTGCGATCGGTTTTTGTTTCGGCGGTCTGTGCGTGCTCGATCTCGCGCGTTGCAATGTTGGTGTGCAAGGTGTTGTGAGTTTTCATGGTGCCTTGCATGCTCCAGCAAACAATGTGCCTCGTCCCACTCAAACCCGAATGCTTGTCTTGCACGGTCATGATGATCCAATGGTTTTACCTGCAGAGGTTACTGCTTTTGAAAATGAAATGACACAAGTCCATGCTGACTGGCAGGTTCATATTTATAGTCAGACCCAACATGCATTCACAAACCCACAGGCAAACGATCCTGGCTTTGGAACAGTTTACAATTCGTTATCGGACAAGCGTTCATGGATTGCAATGAAATGTTTTTTTGAAGAAACACTGAACTCCAATTAAAGACTCTCGCATATAACCCGGACAGCTTTGATTTTCCATTATCGAACAATTCAGCAATAACCGCGACTTGTTCGATAATGGAAAATCAAAGCTGTCCGGGTTATTTATGCGAGACCCACCCAAGAACCTGAAGGCTGTTCAAAACTCTTAATCTTTTCTTAATCTTTCTTCTCTACTATAAAGAAGACGAATCAAGGAAAGAGACTTAACGATGAAATCAGGATACCAGCCACCTGCTCAGCAGGAAATAATCAAAGCTGTCACAACAGAACTCGATGTGGAATACACAAACAACGATAATGACGAGCGCAATGACCAGAAAAAACTTTTGAAAGATGTCGCTGCAAACTCAGGTGATGACGCCGAATCGCATCTTGTCATGCAAGGTGCATTATGGTTTGTTCGGGAAAGAATCGCTGAAACCTACCGTCTTGTTCCAGCCAGTTTTCCATCCGATCCGACTGGAATGTCATCCCTGTTTTCTTCTATCGCTTCCTGGTCACCCGTTTATCTGCCAAACGATCCCAATCGAAGTGGATTATACCGATTCACCAACAAAATACTTTTATTGAATAAACCACATACAATGGATAGCACGGGACCGGATGCGAATCCCACAAAATTCATCTGTCTCTCCGCTTTTCTAAACCATGTGGAAAACCAAAACAAATCGCTTGTCCCACATGCCATGCGAGAACAGATTCAACGTATCACCCGGACTGCCCTAAAATCATTGACTGAAAGAATCCAGGCTATGTGCGTGAAAGAATCTGCCATGAAATCCAGACAGGAAAATGTCAGGACATTATCGATGCGCTACGATAACTTGCGCGCACAGGATTATTTGCCACCTGATTCGGTATTGTCATGCCGAAGCCAGGATAGAATCGATTTCCTCCATTTTTTAGAACAGTTTGATGACTGTCTAAAAGTAATGAATGTCCCGGAAAAAGACCGGGATTTCATCATCAATGGAGCTGCCGTCAAGAAAATGGCAGACATTGAAAATGAATATAAATATAGTTTATTTCTGGCGCCAGAAGGCAGTGATCTTTACAAGATACTGCAAAAGAAAACAGGTTTTTATCGTTCCTCACAATTTATTGGCTATGCACAAACCTGGCTTGCTGCATTCTATAAAGCGATTTGCGAAATGACCACTTCCGAAGACGCTTCTGTATTGGAATTCTGGAAAAAGCAAAACGTCGATATGGCCGCACTTGAAAAAATAAAAACGGATATTCTTCTGCTGCAAAATGAATTGATTCAAGTGAACAACGGCATTAACACAGGTCATCGCAATGCCGATATATTTATTAACAAAATTTTTAACAGTCTTGCAGAATATATTGCAAACATCGGGATGTTTTCCTGTGGGACGTTGACAGCTGCCAGTGTTGGGGTCGATGTATCGACTCTGTTCGCAGCGGCATCTGCCTATCCGCAACTGGCCGTCACCATGATGAGTGTTCTGTGGGCTGCGAACTACCTGCGTGCGCCCATTAACAAAACAATCGCAAGCTATCTTGCACCTATACTTAAACCCGTTCTCGTGACGCCTGTCAATGCGATGATCTCGTGCATGGTAACAAGACCCACGCTTTTTTATCCGGAACAAAAAATATCATCGGATGAATCTGCTGAAAATAACAGGCTTCTCGTAGCATTATTAACCGTATCCGATGAAATCTATCCGCGAAAGAAAAAAGAAGAACTCGCCGCGCTTTTCAACGTACAATTTGTTGAACCATCACAGGACCCGTCTCACTCCACTTCCATGAAACAATCTGTTTAATGATTTTTGGAGTAGCAAAGGCAGACTGGTAGGCAGGGTCCACTGAAAAATTTTCCAGATAATAAGAATGGATTTTATTCGAATGAACACATTCTACTGTTTGCACATCTTCAGATACATTGATAGAAAATGCGGGTAATGAAGCAAAAAGCCCTTCGCCCATGGCTTTAATTATCGCTTCCCTAGCCGCCCAGATTCGATAAAAGGCCGGCACTTTTTCGGATTCTGGTAAAGCCGCGAGATCTGCATATTCTTTCGAACTGAAAAAACGTTCTGCGACTGCATCATTGAAATGCGATTCCATTTTTTCAATATCCACACCGATTGCAGCCGTTGTTGTCAATGCATAGATAGCCATGTCATGTGAATGTGACGCATTGAATTGCAAGTCATCTGTATTCTGTGCCAACGAAGGTTTACCGCGTGATCCGGTTTTAAATACAATATCCTGTGACGGAATCTGGCTATACAGACTTATTATATACCGCAAGATCGCACGCGTAATGACAAAACGAAGTCGATGCAGATCGAACCGAAAACGCCCGGCCCGCTCTTTTTCCGCATCATTCAACAGTAAGGACAAATTATCAATTTGCGGAAGTAAATCTGGCACAAAGGCTTGCCAAAGATGTACGCTATCTTTTTCAATTTTAAAAATGGGTTTCATGGAGACATTATGACCTCAATAACGCTGAATGATCAACATGACTCTCTCTGTATGGAAGAAGTCAGCCTGATGGAAGTGGCCAAAGAATATGGCACACCGTGCTATGTCTATTCAAAAAAAATGCTGGTTGATAACTGGCAACGGTTTAATGATGCTTTTAAAACACATCCACACCGTATTTGCTATGCAGTCAAGGCTAACTCGAATCTGGCCATCCTCAATTTATTTGCAAATCTAAACTCCGGTTTTGACATTGTTTCAGCAGGCGAACTGGAAAGAGTCCTTGCTGCAGGCGGTGATCCACGCAACATTGTTTTTTCCGGTGTCGGCAAAAAGCCGTACGAAATCATTCGCGCGCTGGAAGTCGGCATTCATTGTTTTAATGTAGAATCAGACGCTGAACTGGATCGTTTGAATGACATCGCCATGCAACTCAATACAATCGCACCGATCGCCTTACGCATTAATCCGGATATCGATGCACGTACGCATCCTTATATTGCAACCGGATTGAATGAAAATAAATTCGGAATCGCCTACACGGATACCTTATCCATCGTTGAAAAAATCCAGTCATTATCACATCTCAAACTGATTGGAATTGGTAATCATATTGGCTCGCAATTGACGGAGCTTAGCCCATTTTCGGAAGCAGTCGATCGTCTGCTGGAATTGGCAAACCAGCTCCTTGCAAACGGTTTTGAACTGGATCATATTAATATTGGTGGTGGTCTTGGTGTCAATTACCGCAATGAAACGCCGCCTTCCATTCAGGAATATGCCGCAACCGTTATTCCAAAATTCAAGAACTCTCCACTGGAAATTATCCTCGAACCCGGCCGCGCCATTGTGGCCAATGCAGGTGTTTTATTAACGACAGTTGAATATTTAAAACAAACACATCATAAAAATTTTGCAATCGTCGATGCAGCAATGAATGATCTGCTTCGTCCTGCCCTCTATAAAGCATGGCATGAAATTTTGCCTGTGATATCACGAAAAAATCAGCCTGACATTTTATATGACATCGTTGGACCTGTGTGTGAATCGGCTGATTTTCTTGGAAAAGAGCGCTTGCTTTCTATCGAGCCCGGTGATTTGCTCGCGATTCAATCGGCAGGGGCATACAGTTTCAGTATGAGTTCCAATTATAATTCGCGTCCTCGTGTGGCAGAAGTCATGATAGATCAAAACCGGATACATCTGATTCGGGAAAGAGAATCCATTCAGGATTTGTTTGTCAAGGAAAAAATTATATAAATTAAACAGCCCCTCATTGCCAGCACACCCTTGTACGCCGTCCCATTAATCTGTCCACCTGTTAACAACTCACTCCAAACGCGCCATCCCTGGCGCTATGCATTGCATCCTGCAATCCAGTCGCTCGTTTGTTAACAGGTGGACAGATTAATGGGACGGCGTACTTGCCTATTTCACAAATAATGTATTTTTTCCATTTATTTTCCCAACAACTGTGATAAAGTATGCTCGCTAGTCGGTATATGTACAAGTAGTGGCTTGCGAAGAGTATTTTTTAATTAATTTTGAGGTTTAATATTTTATGGCAGCGCGTGAAAAAGGAACCGTTAAATGGTTCAACAATAGCAAGGGCTTTGGTTTTATTCAACGTGACCAGGGAGATGACGTTTTCGTTCACTTCAAGGCAATCACAGGCTCCGGCTATAAATCCCTGGAAGAAGGTCAACGCGTAGAATTCTCCGTGACCCAGGGTCAAAAAGGTCTGCAAGCGGAAGAAGTCACAATTATCGACTAATTCGGTTATTTCTGACCAGTAAGAGATTGATCCAGACCCATTTTGAGAGTCTGGATCTTTTTCTTGCTATTTTTTTTATAAAGATAAAAATTATAAAAACGATGAATGGCTTAACCATTTCTTATCGGGATAGTACGCAACAACCAGCGTTTTCCCTTTAATCGTATTGATCAGCGGCTTGATGGTCGCAGAATCAACAGCCATACAACCCCAGCTACGCCCCACCATACCACGTGCACGGGCGACATCCGCCCCGACATATTGCGCACTATGAAAGACAATATCGCGTCGCATGGCATTATCATTAATACCCGGTTCCAACCCTTGAACACGCAATGATTCACCATGTTTACCATCATACACATCGGATGTCATGAACACGCCGAGACTTGATTTTAAACTTTGCGCATCATTTGAAAAAGAAGTCGCATTGGCTGCACCACTATTCTTGCCATGCGCCACCCAGGTATTGAATAGCACTTTTTGATTTTTCATATCAAATACCATCAATCGACGATCACCTGAGGACTTTGAATAATCGATAATTGTCAGCATTTCCTTAGTATCCAAACCTTCTTTCCGGGCTTTCTGATAAGCTGTTAAACCTGCCTTGATTGCACCCTTGCTGAGACTAGTGGCTTGTGCACCAATCACCTCGGTTTCCTTTGCCAGCCAATCATTGGAATTTGTTCCGGAAGTCGCTTTAGAGGATGCAACTGCAACCACTACAGGCGGAGAAGAAACAGGTTTTGAATAAAATGAGATAAAACCCAAACCGGCAACACCAATGGCCGCACCAGCCAATAACATATTTTTTTTAACATTTTTCATGGTAATGTCTTCCTCCGAGTAAACAGGATGTGTTTCAGAATGATTTCGTGTAATTTTTGATCAGGATGCAGTATACCGGCTTAAGCTTAAGCGAACCTTAATGGGTTTGTATCTTATTGATTATCAAGAATTTTTATTTTCAGGAGGGGAAGAAAGGATAATAGCCGATACAAAAACGACTAACTCGAAGACTCACTCAATTTCGTATAATAATGAAAATTATTATGGCCATGCTCTTTAATATACTGCATGGCCTTATCCGCTTTTTTAACCAGAATATCCGGATCCACTCCATCCACCGGATAAATACAGACACCGATGCTGGCACTCAAATTAATACGATAGTCACCAACATTAAATGGTTTTGCGAGTAACAGACAAATCTGTCTTGCGATTTGTGAAATATCTGCAATATTACTCTGATTTTCCAAAAGAATAGCGAATTCATCACCACCCATTCGTGCGAGAAAATCCGGTTTATGCAGATTTTCCCTCACTTTTTTAATCACCATTTTCAACAGCTGATCGCCCACCGCATAACCATATGCATCGTTGATAAATTTAAAATTATCCAGATCCATATATAACACTGCAAAATTCTTTTGTGATATTTCAGCGCGCTTGATGGCATCCGTTAATGTCAGCATGAATAATTTACGATTGGCCAATCCTGTCAACAAATCATGCGTCTCAACGGAATGAATAATTTCATGACTAATTTCAAGTTTTTCATGCGCTTCATGTAAATATTTTGTCAACGCTTCTTTTTCAAATTGCAATCCAATCGTCTGCTTCAACAGTCGGTGTGATCGTCCGGCTAAAACAAGCATATAAACAAAATACGCAACAATCGTAATACTGAAAAGTGAATAGATATACGTCTGTTGCTGAAAAAACAACTGGATGATCAATGGTAACAACGACGTTATCAGAAATGACGCAGCCGCTGCCATCTCAGCAGCCAGAATAGGCACTGCACCGGATGTAATACCTGCCGTGACCAGGATAATAAGTGTTTGCTGAACATCACTTGCAAACCAGAAAAGATAAGAGCCTGCAAATCCCCAACTTAATCCTCCGGCCACAGTACCCAGAATAAAAAGATTTTTCCAGGCTCTCACCTGTTTTTCAGGCGTTGTTTGCCTGTTATAAAACCATGTCATCCCGACCCGGGCAAACGCAACGATAAAAGAATAAATAAACCAGCCGATCAGAACAGTACGATCTCTGGCAGCACTATATAACCCAATAAACAAAATAAACGCACAAAACAGTGACGCAATCTGACCTACTATGGATTGTTTGTACAGATAGGTTACAAGCAAGTTTTGAGTTTGCATTTCAATATGCGAGTCAAAATTCAAACTCGTACCCTTAAAGTGCATTTTGTTTTTAATCCAGCCAGGCAGGGATGGCATGTTTTTCCCCCTTCATGAGGTCTCTATTTCTATTAAAACCCCATGCATCCCAAAAAACAAGCGCTTCCTTGTTCATTCCTTTCAAATCGCCTTACTCTGCTCCATGAGAAGGTGATGGAGAACGAGATCGAACAGGTATAGAGCTTTGGTTCACCGCATCTATCATTCTTTGAATCAATCCATTGTCTTTTTTAGACTGCACTTGCCACTCTTTAAACTGCGCACCTTTTTCTTTTTTGGATTTAATCACGTCATAATATTTCAGGAAAAGTTCAGACCGTTTTGTTATTCCTTCCGGGTAATTCACTTTTTTGGGAGCTGCCTTTTCATCCGATTCCTTACGTGAAACAGAAACCAATGGAACAGGCCGACTTGGCAGCAATGCATTAATTTGCGCGTTTGAGTTCACAAAAGCTGGTGATGTCTCTTCTTCTGAAGTGGAACTACTACTTTCTTGAGAGGCCGACAGTTGAGCCACTACTGCATCATTTTTATCATCAAGAACATGTTCTGTTGTCTGAGTCGCTTCCACCGGTTCAACTTTGCTCTCAGGAGTCTGGCTGGATGATAGAACAGGCTCCAGTTGAATGCCTTTCAAGGTTGCCGCTATTTTGGCAGCGGTTTTTTTCATTTTATCCAGTTCAGCAAGATGTGGTTTCAAATCACTACCCTGAAGAATCAATGCTTCATCATTACCTGATCCACCTATATGTTTCTGGATATCCTTCAATAACTGTCCTGATTCAAGATCCGATATATCGGTCTGAAGTCCAGTCGGATCAATGTGATTTTCTTTCAGATCACTCGCTGTTTCGTTTTCAGCGTCCAGAATGTTTTTATAATTCACTCGAAAGCTGGAAACGGTTCTTAAGAACTCCGCAATACCCTGTCTTGCCAGGGCTGCATGTTCCTCTTCTGCTTTTTTATTTTTTTGAATTTCTTCGTCTTTTGCTCTCTGCAACGTATCACCTACTGTCTTTATCGCACGACTGAAGCCATCTATTCTTTGTGTCAGTTTTGTCAGTTGCCCATGCAAGCTGGTTTTATTAATAGTGAGCGCGCCTAAACTGACAGCAATTCGTAATGACGTGCTGGAAAACTCTGTTATTTGTGACTGAACTTGCTTTACCCAATCAGAGTCAATACTCAAAGCCGCCAATGCTCCAGCATCACGATCCTGATGTTTAACACATTTCTGAATTTTTTCATCGCGGTCTAACAGATTGATTTTTTCTTCCAATTCAGCCATGGAAGCGCCGACATCTTCAGCTGCTGTTTCTGGCGCCTTCATGCTTTTCAATCCTTCAGCATGTTCATGTCTCCAGATGAGTGTAAACTCCGATTGCAACCAGGTGGGCAAATAAATACAAAGTTTGTCATTACCCGTCAAACCTTTCGGTTGCGCTTCATCCGGATAAGGATAACCGGAATAGGCGCCTTTTTTTCTTTTAAGAAACCTGGCTTCTATTTCATCCAGTCGGCGCGACAACAAAAAATCCTTTTGTTCCAGATAAGCCAAACGATAGAATTGCATTTTCTGCTTTTTTTCAATCGCTTCAATAATCTGGATATCTTTGCTTCTCCACTTCTGGTTGCTGGCTTCCTCTTGCAGTCTGGTAAAGGCATCCAGTTCAACGTTCATCAGAGCAGCCCATCTGTCAGGCGCTTTCAATTTAAGTTGGGCGATCAGTTCCAGCCTGACCACAGAAAGCACCTGCGAAAAATTGGAAATATCTTTCACTGCCCCATCCTGCGCAGCATAAGCTGCCTCACCCAGACGAATCACCAGTTCAAGCCAGGTACGCAACGATGTCGGTTGACCTTCGTATCTCGATAACTCTTCAATAAACGCAGTACATTTTTTATTTTTTTCATCCGAATCGATGATATTAAACGCTTTGTGTTTTGAATAATAAGCCAGAAGCGTGGTCAATGGCCTGACTGACATGCCCGTTACAGGCTCATCCTTGTATTCCACAGCTTCACTCTGAACAGGTTCTGTTTCCCGAAGAATCTCCTGAAGCCATTCAGGTTGTATTTCTTCAGTAGCAGGCACTCCCTCGACACTTTTCCGTCCCGAGCGAGGTACAACTTTATTTTCCTCACGATATTTTTTATTGTAGTGATATCTGAAAATAGTATTATCCGGTCCTCGATTCAAGGCCATTGGCAGATAAGGCTGACTATTGGAATATTCATATCCTGTTATCTCATCAAATTCACCTCCAAACCAGCCTTTAACTTTTTTACTGACACTACCCGGAAAATGTTTTTTCATTTCTTCCATGGAAGTATCACGCATCAGAAAACGCGGCTCACCGAGCCACGCCAATTGATATAAACGTTTCACTATTTTTTTTTCAAGATCCAAAACGGTTTCTTTTTGCTTACTATCATTTTTTTTCTGATGATACGTTTTTTTTATTTCAGTCAGCTCAACTATTTTTCTCTGTATGTCGTCTGCCCGATTTTTAGAAGGAATTTCACACAGTAAACGATCCGATTCGCGATACAATGTTTCCACTATTTTTGAGCAATATCCCAATGGTATTTGAATACCATGCGCCAGCTTGCAAAGAAAAAGAACGAATTTAATCCATTCTTCTTCACTTGCATCAGAATCTTGTAATTCAGCAATCCGAATCAGAATACCATCGGCTGTCGCCCGTCTTCCTGAATAATCAAGCCAGACACTTTTTTCATTCTTATATTTCTGTAAATTCAAATTAAAAGTATTAAGGGTATCTGCTGACAATTTCATTCGTGCAACCTCCCTGTTGAATGTTTAGGTAAAATAATGGATTAACCGACTGATCCTAACGGAATTACCTTAAGGAATTATTAAAGAAAACTTTATGATTGACTGAATGTCAGACGAGTTATAACCTGTAGCACACTTCACTGAACAAGGACTTTGATCGTCGTGAAAATTGTTGCGCAATTCGAGATCCCTTATTACCAATATCTCAATGAACAGAGTGAGCTTGCATCAGACGCTCCCGATTTCGCCCAAAATCCTGAACATCTTGTACGACTGTATTGTGACATGGTCATGAGTCGAACTTTCGATACCAAGGCAATCGCTTTACAGCGTACGGGGAAAATGGGCACATACCCCTCCATCCGCGGACAGGAAGCTGTTTTTATCGGCATCGGCGATGGCATGCCAAAAGACGATATTTTTATTCCCTACTATCGTGATTCTGCGACACTCATCCAACGCGGCGTCAATCCAGTCGACATTTTACTGTACTGGGGTGGCGATGAGCGTGGCAATTTATTTGCCGATCCGAATAATAATTTTCCGTACACAGTCCCCATCGGTACACAAATCCTGCATGCCGCAGGGGTTGCAACTGCACTTAACATTCGCAAACAAAAACGCGCTGTTCTCACAGTATGTGGCGATGGCGGAACATCTGAAGGTGATTTTTATGAAGCGATGAATGTCGCCGGCATCTGGAAATTACCGGTGGTGTTTGTCGTCAGCAATAATCAATGGGCGATTTCAGTGCCACGCAGTGAACAGACGGCTGCCAAAACCATCGCGCAAAAAGCCATTGCCGCGGGATTTTCCGGCGAACAGGTCGATGGCAATGATATCATAGCCGTCCGCTGCCGCATTGCAGAAGCCATGAAAAAAGCGCGCGAACAACAGGAACCCACTCTGCTGGAAATGGTGTGTTATCGACAAAGCGATCATACGACAGCCGATGATGCGAGCCGTTATGAGCCCGGCCATTCGCGCGCAGAAGAATGGAAAAAAGAACCCATTCTTCGTTTACGTAACTATCTGGAAACGATTCAAGCCTGGTCACCAGGACAGGAAGAAACCTTATTGGCCGACTGTACACAGCAGGTCGAAAAAATCGTTCAGGAATATTTAGCCATTCCCCCTGCACCAGCTGTTTCCATATTTGATCACTTATATGAAACCCTGCCAGAAGCTTATGCTGATCAACGTGAAATGCTACTGAATCAAGGAGCCTGATATGGCAGAAATGACATTGGTCGAAGCGATTAATCAGGCACTCGCCTTTGAAATGCAGGCCGATCCCGATGTGGTCGTGCTTGGTGAAGACATTGCAAAAAATGGTGGTGTTTTCCGTGCAACAGTTGGCTTACTGGATAAATTCGGCCCTGAACGGGTGCGCGATACCCCACTCGCTGAATCCATGATTGCAGGACTTGCCATTGGCATGGCCATTGCAGGATTAAAGCCGGTCGCAGAATTTCAATTCATGGGTTTCATTTACCCGGGACTGGATCAGATTATCAATCACGCAGCACGTATTCGTAATCGTACGCGCGGCAAAATGAGTTGCCCCGTCGTCTTTCGCACACCGTATGGTTCCGGCATTCGTGCGCCGGAACATCATTCAGAAAGCACTGAAGCACTCTTTGCACATATTCCCGGATTGCGTGTCGTGATGCCCTCATCCCCTGCACGCGCGTATGGACTGTTACTCGCATCCATTCGCAATCCCGATCCTGTTATTTTTCTGGAACCCTCGCGCCTGTATCGCTGGGCAAAACAGGACGTTCCTGACAATGGTAAAGCACTGCCACTCGATGTCTGTTTTACGCTTCGAACCGGTGAAGATGTCACACTGGTGACATGGGGTTCTCTCGTAAAAGAAACACTGGCTGCTGCAGAAAAATTATCAAAAGAAGGCATCCACGCTGAAGTCATTGATATTGCAACCATCAAACCGCTCGATATGGAAACGATACTCGCCTCCGTCGAAAGAACCGGGCGTTGCATCATTATTCACGAAGCGGCACGTACTTGCGGTGTAGGTGCCGAAATTTCCGCGCAAATTGCAGAAAAAGGTTTACTGTTTTTAAAAGCGCCGGTGCAACGGATCACGGGTTATGACACAGTCGTGCCTTATGCGCGTCTCGAAAAATTTTATTTACCCACCGAAGAAAATATTATTGAAGCGGTTCAACAGATCATGGAGTTTGCATGAAACTATTTTATTTACCCGATTTGGGCGAGGGTCTCGCAGAAGCCGAAATACACGAATGGTACATTAAAGAAGGCGATATCGTTAAAGTCGATCAACCCATGGTGAGCATGGAAACGGCAAAAGCAGTCGTAGATGTCCCAGCCCCTCAAGCGGGAAAAATTGTAAAATTATACGGAAAAAAAGGCGATATTATTCCAACACACGCGCCACTCGTCGAATTTGAAAGCGATGAAGAACCCATGTCAAAAGACAAGGGCACTGTCGTAGGCGCACTGCTTGAAAGTACCGCTCTTCTGGATGAAGGCAACGTGATTATTGGTGCGGCAAAAAAAACAGGCATGACTGCAAAAGCCATGCCAGCCGTGCGCGCGTTGGCTAAACAATTAAACGTTGATCTGAATTCGATAACACCCACAGGACCAGAAGGACAGATTACGACAGACGACGTCAAAAAAGCAGCGGCACCGCATTCCAGATTAACAGGCAATGTTGAAACACTGCATGGCGTTCGTCGCAGTATGGCAATGGTCATGACGCAATCGCATCAGGAAATTGTGCCTGTCACAATCATGGAAGACGCTGACGTCACGCAAATCAAATCGGATTTTACAGTCGTTTTACTGCAAGCAATGGTTTCGGCAGCACAGGCAGAACCGTCGCTCAATGCCTGGTATGACGGCAAGAATATGGAACGCTGTCTGCACAGGGAAGTGAATGTGGGTCTCGCCATGGATACGGAAGAAGGATTATTTGTTCCCGTATTAAAAGACGTTCTGAATAAATCCGCTGCGGAGTTACGCACTCAGATTGATGCTTTCAAAACGAGTGTGCGTTCACGCACTATTTCGCCGAGTGATTTGCAAGGTGCAACAATTACACTTTCAAATTTTGGCACCATTGCAGGACGTTACGCCAATCCCATTATCGTACCGCCGATGGTTGCCATTCTGGGTTGTGGCAAGTTACGCGATGAAGTCTGTGCACGAAATGGTATGATGGAAATTCGCCGGATTGCACCCTTGTCACTTTCATTTGATCATCGTGCGGTGACAGGTGGAGAGGCAACACGGTTTTTAGCAGCCGTAATAAACTATTTGGAAAACTAAAACCCTGTCATGCCAGCGTGCTTTTAGCTGGCATCCAGTGTTCTTTCTTTTGTATGCACATAAAAAAACGCTGGGTGCCAGCTAAAAGCATGCTGGCATGACATGGATAGAGACTGACATAATAAGCATGAGTAAGAACAAAATACCTTTTGCATGACAACAAGGATTATACATGACCACAATGGATTTTCATCTCGGTGAAACGGCCGACATGCTGCGAGAATCAGTACATCATTTTGCAGCCGGGGAAATCGCCCCTCACGCGGCCATGATCGATCATGATAATCATTTTCCACGAACACTCTGGAATAAACTGGGCGATATGGGATTACTCGGTATCACTGTCGAGGAAGAATATGGCGGATCGGGTCTCGGTTATCTCGAACATGTTGTAGCCATGGAAGAAATCAGTCGCGCATCAGGCAGTGTGGGTTTAAGTTACGGCGCACATTCCAATTTATGTGTGAATCAAATTCGTTTAAATGGCACAGCGGAACAAAAGAAAAAATATTTACCAAAATTATGTAGCGGCGAACACGTGGGCGCACTCGCCATGAGCGAAGCGAATTCAGGCTCTGATGTCATGAGCTTGCAATTACGTGCAGAAGCCGATGGCGATGATTTTATTTTAAATGGCACCAAAATGTGGATCACAAACGGTCCTGATGCAGATGTCCTGGTCGTCTATGCGCGTACTGGCAATGCATCCAAAGATAACATCACTGCTTTTCTCATTGAAAAATCGTTTCCCGGTTATTCCACAGCACAAAAACTCGATAAACTGGGCATGCGCGGTTCAAATACATCCGAATTGATTTTTGAAAATTGTCGTGTACCCAAAGAAAATATACTTGGCGAATTCAATCACGGCACAGGTGTCCTGATGAAAGGCCTCGATATCGAACGTTTAATTCTGGCCGCAGGACCTGTCGGCATAATGCAAGCGTGTCTTGACGTTGTGCTACCCTACATTCATGACCGCAAGCAATTCGGTCAGGCTATCGGTCAATTCCAGTTGATTCAGGCAAAAATAGCGGATATGTATGTGAGTTTAACATCCTCCCGTGCTTTTTTATATGCAGCCGCGCGCGCAGCAGATCACGGCGAAATCACGCGCAAGGATTCTGCTGCTGCAATTTTATATACCTCGGAAAAAGCAACCTGGATGGCATTGCAGGCAATCCAATGTCTCGGTGGAAATGGCTATATTAATGAATTTTCAACAGGTCGACTGTTACGCGATGCAAAATTATATGAAATCGGCGCAGGCACATCTGAAATTCGCCGTCTTTTGATTGGGCGCGAATTATATATCGAAACGAAATAAAAAGGATTTTGTTGTGACAACTGTCCAGACTCAAATTGATCCAGCACAGGATATTTTTAAACGTAACGCGGAAGCCATGCAGTTACAGGTGCAGGATTTAAAACAAAAACTTGCAGAGACATATCAGGGTGGCAACGAAACGGCGCGTGAACGTCACCGTCAACATGGAAAATTATTACCACGCGATCGTATTCAACTGTTATTGGATTCCGGATCTGATTTTCTGGAATTATCCGCACTGGCAGGATTTGAATTATATGATGACGACATTCCAGCCGGTGGCATTATTACAGGTATCGGGCGTATTCATCATATTGAATGCATGCTCATCGTCAATGATGCGACGGTAAAAGGTGGAACGTATTATCCTATCACCCTCAAAAAACATTTACGCGCACAAAAAATTGCGCAGGAAAATCATTTACCCTGTATTTATCTGGTTGACTCCGGCGGCGCTTTTTTACCGAAGCAGGATGAAGTCTTTCCAGACGTGGATCATTTTGGCCGAATTTTCTTTAACCAGGCCAATATGTCTGCCATGGGCATTCCACAAATTGCAGCCGTCATGGGATCCTGCACAGCCGGCGGCGCATACGTACCTGCCATGGCAGATGAGTCGATCATGGTTGGCAATCAGGCAACCATTTTTCTGGCAGGCCCTCCACTCGTTAAAGCCGCGACCGGTGAAATCGTCACCGCCGAAGCGCTCGGTGGTGCCGATATTCACTGCCGTATTTCCGGTGTTGCCGATCATTATGCCAATAATGATGAGCATGCATTAAAAATCGTACGCACCATTATTTCCAATCTCAATTACGAAAAAAAAATAACGCTGGCCTTACGCGAACCCAAAGCACCCTTGCTCGATCCACAGGAATTATACGGCATTATTCCAGCAGACCCGCGTTATCCATTCGACATTCGTGAAGTAATCCTGCGCATTGTGGACGGATCACAATTTGATGAATTCAAATCCCAATATGGAAAAACGCTGGTATGTGGTTTTGCACATTTATATGGAATGCCCATTGGCATTATTGCGAATAATGGCATTTTATTTTCTGAATCCGCCTTGAAAGGCACGCATTTTATTGAGTTATGTTGTCAACGCGGCATTCCGCTGGTTTTTCTGCAAAATATCACCGGTTTTATGGTCGGCAGCAAATCAGAATCCGAAGGCATTGCAAAACACGGTGCAAAACTGGTGAGTGCTGTTGCGTGTGCAAAAGTGCCTAAATTAACTGTGATTATTGGCGGAAGTTATGGCGCTGGAAATTATGCCATGTGTGGTCGCGCGTATGATCCGCAATTTTTATGGATGTGGCCCAATGCAAAAATTTCTGTCATGGGCGGTGAACAGGCCGCGAATGTTCTGGCGCAAGTCACACGCGAAAAGAAAGAACGTCACGGAAAACAATGGACGCAAGAAGAAGAGGATGCATTAAAAGCACCGATACTCGCGCAGTATGCCAAACAAAGTCATGCGTATTATTCCAGCGCGCGCGCGTGGGATGATGGCATCATTGATCCGGTTGATACCCGTAAAACACTGGGTTTGGGTTTATCTGCTGCATTGAATGCACGACCCATTCAAACGAAATTTGGTTTATTCAGGATGTAAAATATGACAAAACCATCGCTTGTTTTGACTAAAACACCGCACGAAGGTATTTGTATCATCACCTTGAATCGTCCTGAAAAACGTAACGCACTGGATGGAATATTTATTCAGGAATGGATCACTGTACTACAACAGATTGAGCGCGATCCATCCGTGCGTGTTGTCCTGATGAACGCAAATGGCGAACATTTTTGTGCAGGCGCTGATCTGGCATGGATGCAAAAAATGGCACACTGTTCACAGGCAGAAAATATCGACGATGCCATGCAACTTGCCAATCTGCTTAAAATAATTCATCAGTTTTCAAAACCGGTGATTGGACTCATTCATGGCGCGACCATGGGCGGTGGTTTAGGTGTGATTGCCTCTTGCGATATGGTGATTGCAACAACAGATTCCGTATTCTGTTTTTCTGAAACAAAAATGGGACTCGCACCGTCTGTTATCAGTCCCTATGTTGTCTCTGTGATCGGAGAACGACTTGCACGTTATTATTTTCTAACCGCTGAAAAATTTAATGTACAAACGGCAACTGAATTAACTCTTGTACAACAGGTCGTCTCCAAAACAGAATTACTGGAAGCAGGTTTAATTCTTTCAAAAAAATTATTAAATAATAGTCCACACGCACTTGCTGAAGTTAAAAAAATCATTCCGCTCGTTGCACGAAATTCAATTTCAGAAAAAACAATACAAATGACGGCAGAACATCTGGCCTCGATGCGCGCATCAAAAGACGCGCAAGAAGGATTAAAAGCCTTTTTGGAAAAACGTTCGCCGGTATGGGAGTCATCATGTCACTACCAAATAAAGTAACACTTGTCGAAGTTGGACCACGTGACGGTTTGCAAAATGAAAAAACGAATCTTCCAACATCTGTCAAAATTGAATTCATCAATCGATTATCGAATACCGGTTTATCCGTCATTGAAGCAACCAGTTTTGTGTCCCCCAAATGGATTCCGCAATTGGCAGATCACAGGCAAGTTTTTGAAGGCATCACAAAAAAAGAAAATGTGTCTTATCCGGTTCTTGTACCCAATGTAAAAGGGTTTGAAAACGCGCTTCTCTGTGGCGTAAAGGAAATGGCTGTATTTACCACACCCTCCGAAACATTCAGTCAACGCAATACCAACTCCACCGTTTCAGAAAGTCTGCAAACTATTTCAGATATTATTCACGCGGCACAAGCCAACGACATCCGGGTCCGTGGCTATTTATCGTGTGTCCTGGGTTGTCCTTACGAAGGAAATATCGCACCGGAATCTGTTGCTGATATGGCAGAAAAACTGATCACGCTTGGATGTTATGAAGTTTCTCTGGGTGATACGATTGGTGTAGGCACGCCCGGAAAAACAGATATACTCCTGAAAAAAGTCCTGAAAAAAATTCCGCGTGAAAAAATCGCAGTGCATTTTCATGATACGTATGGCCAGGCACTGGCGAATATTTATGTCGCACTTTTAAATGGAATCAGTAGTATTGATAGCGCAGTGGCCGGATTGGGTGGATGTCCTTATGCAAAAGGTGCAAGTGGTAATGTCGCCAGTGAAGATGTTTTATATATGTTGAATGGTTTAAATATTGAAACGGGCGTCGATCTGGAGTCACTGATTTCAGCTGGACGATTTATTGCAGCTGCACTGGATAAGCCAGTGCAATCGAAGGTGAGTCTCGCATATCAGGTTATTTAGCTTTATATCTCCAAAACTTCGGCAGATAAAAACAACACGCCGCAACACCGACCACACACAGTACGCCACCTGAAATAATCGACGCCGTCACGCCAAATAACGATGCCACCAAACCGGCTTCCGTATCACCCAGACGCGGGCCGCTTAAATAGCTAATCATTTCAATCCCGGCCATTCGGCCACGCAAGTGTGCTGGAATAGTTTGATTCCACATCGTCATACGGAATATGCCACTCACCGCATCAAACAAACCCGCCATCGCAAGAAAAAATAAAGCCAGCGGAAGAGAATTCACCATGCCAAAAAAGATCATGGATACGCCCCATAACATCGCTGCAATGCCAACACCCGCGCCATGACGTTTCACTTTTTCAAATACGCCACCAAACGCTGAAATGGCCAGTGCACCCACGGCAGGCGCCGAATAAAGTAATCCCAATGTTTTAGCGCCACCATAGGACGCCGCAATCGCTGGAAACAATGCATTCGGCATACCGAAAATCATCGCGATAAAATCAACCAGATAGGTACCAACCAATTCCTGACGTGAAAATGCGTACTTGAATCCTTGCTTGACCGAACGAAATGTGGATTCATCTTGCACCTGTTTATCCGGTTTCGGTATATGTGTCATCAACACCAGAGCGACAAGTGACATAAAAAATGTCGCAAAATCCACGAGAAATGTCGTCATCACACCAAAATGCGAAATAATCAGACCACCGATCGCCGGACCCACAATCATGCACAGACTGAATTTAAATGTCACCAGCGCACCGACACGCGTAAAATCATCCCGGCTTACGAGTTGCTGTGTCATACTTTCAATCGCAGGTCTATGCAATCCATTGATGCCAGACATGACGCTCGACACTAAAAAAATAACCCAGAGATGCGGTGTAGCCAGTGACGCATTCCATGCCAGCAACAAACACCCAATCGATAAAGCACTTTCCGTTATCATCAAAAGCATTCGACGATGATAACGATCTGCAAATACACCACCAATCAGCGCAGTAAATAACAACGGTAATAATTGGAAAAAACCCAATAATCCCACCATCAAAGTCGAATGCGTCTCATGATAAATCTGATACGGAAGTGCGACGCTCGTAATCATCGTTCCAATGAATGAAACAAATTGTCCGGCAAATAAAAGTCCGAAATTACGATTGCGAAATAATAGGGAGAAATTTAAAAAGTAATTCATACGACAGGCCAGAATAGGAAAGTGGGGCGATTATAGCCCTATCTCTCATAAAACGCTATTGACATGATTCATGCAAGTTGCTGCATTTTAGCAGCAAGATCCTGCATTTTGCTGCATTTTACCGGCAGAAATCGCGCAACTTATTGATTATACTAAAGAATTTTGAGCCCGCACAAAATTTTTTTGAGATAAAATTTCATAACATACTGATTATACAGGATTTTTTATTTTTTGGCTTCATGACCAATCGCATGTCTAACAAATTGTAAATCGGATTGACAATTTGTTAGAATTGACGATAATATATACGTCAATGAGGCGCGCTATCTATGAGTATATTAAAACGCAACGCAACGACTGTGTTACTTGAAAAAGCCAAAAGCTATCCTGTGGTAGTCATCACAGGTCCTCGTCAATCAGGTAAATCCACTTTATCCCGGTTATTGTTTCCTCAAAAAATATATATCAGCCTCGAAGATCTGGATCATCGGCAATTTGCGCTGGAAGATCCGCGGGGTTTTCTGGCACAATTTCCTGAAGGCGCTATTTTAGATGAAGTACAACATGCTCCAGATCTTTTTTCCTATATTCAAACTATCGTGGATGAAAAATTTAAACCCGGGATGTTTGTCTTCACCGGATCTCAACAATTTGGGTTAACTGCAAAAATCACACAATCATTGGCCGGACGTGCTGGCTTTATTCAATTACTGCCTTTTACAATAAACGAATTAAAAATGGGTCATGCGTTACCTGAAAAACTGGAAGAATTATTATTTAAAGGATCTTACCCACCTGTTTATGATAGAAATATCGCACCGCAAAGCTGGTATGGTGATTATGTACTAACCTATCTCGAACGTGATATCAGACAATTAATTAACGTTCAGGATTTACGAACCTATCATCGATTTTTACAAATGTGCGCAGCGCGAACCGGTCAAATGTTAAATTTATCCAGCCTCGCAAACGATTGTGGTATTTCGCATAACACAGCAAAATCATGGATATCTGTCCTCGAAGCCAGCTATATTGTTTTTTTAATCTCCCCTCATTTTAATAATTACAATAAACGACTTGTCAAATCACCTAAATTATATTTTTATGATACGGGTCTCGTATGCCTGTTAACTAACATCCAAAAAGCAGAACAAATCACTACACATTCGATGAGAGGTGCGTTATTTGAAACATTAGTTGCGAGTGAATTGATAAAAGAACGTTTCAATCAAGGGCGGCTCTCCAATCTGTATTTTTGGCGTGATAGCCAAAATCACGAAGTCGATTTCATTTTGGAAGAAGGCGAAAAATTAATTCCTGTTGAAGTTAAATCTGGCCAAACCATAACAAATGATTATTTTTCAGGGATTCAGTATTGGGAATCATTAAGTCAGCAGAAAGGAAATGGAAAATTAATTTATGCGGGTACTCAAAACTTTCAGCGAAACAATATAGATATCCTGGGGTGGCAAAATATGGATTCAGCCAATACGTAAAAGCCGAGGTGAGATTTGTTTTTTGTGTGTACCAGTCCCTAAACCTTAAATCCATGATTCCGTAATAATCGTAAAAAATGCTGGCCTTCTTCACTGTAATCTTCATAACAATATATTTTAATGTAATTTCTGATAATGTGCTCATACTCCGGAATATTGATGGCATTCAAAATCGATTCCGCACGCTCACTGTCAACGGGCGAAATACCATTGCAACTTTGAAAAAGAATGGCTGCAAGAATTTCCGCCTTGCATGCTTTTCGTATTTTATCTGCCTCATGAAAACTCTGAATACAAAATTGAAGCGCACGGTCTTTATTCCATTCACGCCATTGATTAAAAAATTCCAGAGAAAGATTTTTGTATTGCACAGGATGATCTGAAAAATCATCCCGTTTGCTAAACAATAAAAAAAATACAGCGGGAATACACGCTTCGACATTCGCCCATGAACAATTTCCGCTAATTTGCGCATGCACTTTCAATTCTGTGACTGGCTGCAAATCCAGCAAGCCAGGTAAAGCGTCATTGATAAACGTATCGGATTGCTGTTCATACATCAATTTCTGAATAAATGATGCGTCACATATTGCTGGACGGCCCATTTGATAAATCATGATATTATCGTAAAGTCTGCTGTCTTCCCGACGATCGCATTTAACCAGAATGTTCCCGAATTTAATCAGGGTAATCGCATGGCCTTCATAACCAATGGGAATAATCAGCGGTTCCTGACTGATAAGCGATTGAATGTCGGTTTGATGTTTTTGAATTTCCACTCTGTATTGCTGATATTTAATGAGTTTTGAAGCACGAAACATGGCATCAATAACAACATCAAAATACTGAATATAACGACGTAATTTTCTTCCGGCAAAATGATTTTTAAATTGTTCGAGGGAATCTGAAATCAAACCCAGGCTCAATTCCAGAAAAAATCCTTCAAAATCCACTTCAATAAAATTATTTTTTGGATCGATGATGGTGGCTGTACCGACCAGTTCAAAAATATGTCCCAATAATTTCGTATTCAGATAATCCTGGGCAAACTCAAGATGCGCACCATATTTCAATAATAAAAATTTCATATCGTGTTGCTGACGTAGCAGCGGCATCAGCAAAACCGGCTGACCTGACAGGTTGCAAGCATCAGGATCCGCCTGATTTTCAAGAAGCAGTTTTGCCAGATTGACATTATTATTTTCTGCCGCCCAATGTAATGCCGTGCTTCCCAATGTATCCGGATAATTGGAATTCGCGCCGTATACAAAAAGCCATTTTGCAATATCAACATTGTCAGCAATGGCCGATTCAATCAGTGGCGTAAATCCATATTCATCAATCTCATTCACATCAACGCCATGTTGAAGAATCGCCTGAACAGCTTCCGTATTTTCTTCGAGGATGGCATCTGCCAGTGAAATCGTCTTCATCTCGGTCTCGGGACAGGATTAAATTTAGGTGCAGCACGCAGTTCATTACGATTTTCCAGACGATGTTCCAAACGGTTTTCCAGTTCGTTGCGTTTATCATCATTGGTGTTCTGAAGATTTTCGTTGGGAAGTCCAATCACCTGTCGATCCATTCCGCTAAACTGCGCCTTGCTGGTAATCGGGTGCTGCTTGTACGGTGAAACGCGTCCTGCTCCATGACCGTAGCGAGACCCATAACCTTGTCTGGAATCGAGCGTTCGAGGACCTTCCTTCAGTGCCTTTCGCTCTTTTCGGGTGAGTTTTTGTTTATTAACAAATTCTTTATGTAAATCCTGATGGATGGTTAATAATCGCCTGATTTCCGTAGGCGGCAACGCATCATCACGTCGCGTTGCTAGGGAATCCTGATAGCGAAAATGCACAGCACCCGTAACGCCACCTTGCCCGGTGTCGCCGCTTTCTCCGCCCTGAGTACTCTCTTCATCCTGATCTATTTTGTTTTCATTATCATTTTTCATATCAGTCTGATTACTTTAATGGATTAATGGTCTCACTTAATTATAACCATTTCACCGGTTTTTTCCGATTAATTTAAGAGCTCACTATATAAATAATCGGGAATAACGCATGGCCAATTCAACTGTTCTTCAATTTTTTCCTTAAGTGCAAGCGCTGCTTCAGGCTCACCGTGTGTGATAAAAACCTTGCGTGGATAATGATTGAAATTTTTGAGCCAATCCAGAATTTCATCATAATCCGCGTGAGCTGACATGTTGCTCAGCACTTTGATTTCCGCACGAATCGGCGTATCTTCACCAAATATTTTAATGAACTCCTTGCCGTTTATCATATCGGCACCACGCGTTCCGGCTGCCTGATAGCCCGCAAAAACCACGGTGTTTTTTGCATCTGGCGCAAATATTTTAACGTGATGAAGAACACGTCCACCTTCCAGCATGCCGCTGGCTGAAATAATAATTTTAGGTGTCATATCAAGACCCAGCGCCTGTGACTCTTCTTTCGTGGTGATGCATTTTGCAATTTCACTCACTTTCTCTGACAGCTTGGCATCCAGTCGATGCAGTTCATTATATTTTTTGAAAATATCCGTCGCACTCTTTGCCATTGGACTATCGAGATAAATCGGCAAGTCGGGAATTCGTTTGTTTAGTTTTAATAGATACATAAAATATAATAAATGCTGCGCGCGTCCGACTGCAAATGCTGGAACAATCACAGTACCGCCTCGCGTCGCTGTGCGATTGATGATATCGCAAATTTCATCCAGTGGATTTACTTTTTTGTGTAAGCGATTTCCATAAGTGGATTCCAGCACAAGATAATCTGCCGCTTGTATAATCGCCGGTGGATACATGATGGGATCATTCGGTCGCCCGAGATCACCGGAAAATAAAACCGTCGTGCCATAGTGTTTCACCTGAATAAAGGTTGCACCCAGAATATGACCGGCAGGAATCAGCGAAACATGTGTTTCTTCACCAAATTTATAATTTTTTCTGAAATCCAGTGCGCGAAACTGTAAAAGAGTTTTTTCTGCTTCCGCACGTGTATACAATGGAACAGCCGGTTTATGTTTGCTATAACCATGTTTGTTCGCAAATTTCGCTTCTTCTTCCTGCAAATATCCACTGTCTGGCAGCAATACCCCGCATAAATCTTTCGTCGCGTGTGAGCAATAAATTTTTCCGCTAAATCCATTTTTTACCAGCACGGGCAAATACCCGCTGTGATCGATATGTGCATGCGTTAAAATCACGGAATCGATTTGATGTGGATCCACTGGAAATTTATTCCAGTTACGCTGACGTAATTCTTTTAATCCCTGAAACAAACCACAATCAATTAAAATTTTCTTTTCGCCTATGCTGAGTAAAAATTTGGAACCGGTCACCGTATTTGTTGCGCCTAAAAATGTTAATCGCATTTCGCATCCTTACTTAATTCATCCTGTAATTCAGGTAATATTTTAAATAAATCACCAACCAGTCCATAATCTGCCATTTGAAAAATAGGCGCCTCCGGATCGTTATTAATCGCTACAATCACTTTACTGTCTTTCATTCCAGCGACATGTTGTATCGCACCGGAAATACCAAACGCCATATATAATTCAGGCGCGACTACTTTTCCAGTTTGTCCCACCTGGTAATCATTGGGTGCGAATCCGGCGTCGACTGCAGCACGCGATGCGCCTACCGCCGCACCGATCGTGTCTGCAAAACGTTCGAGTTGTTTAAAATTGTCAGCACTTTTAAATGCACGTCCTCCGGAAACAACCACGCGTGCATCAGCAAGATCCGGTCGAGTCGATAATGTTAATGTCTGATCAACAAATTCAGACAAATCATTCGGGATTAGCGTCGTCAGGGTTTCAACAATCACCGTGTGATTTTCATCGGATTGTGCAGAAGGAAACGCTGTCGTTCGAACAGTGAGCAGTTTGATTTTGTCATGGCTTTTTATTGTAGCCAACGCATTGCCCGCAAAAATGGGGCGAATAAAAACATCGGCCGACACGATTTTTATCACATCAGATATCATCGCAACATTCAAAAGCGCTGCAACGCGTGGCAATATATTTTTTCCAAAAGTCGTTGCGGCTGTTAAAACAACATCATACTTTTTTGCAATTTCTGCGATAAGTGGTGCAGTATTTTCCGCTAACTGATGTTCATACGCCGGTGCATCTGCTACACGAATGCGTTGAACAGGCAATAATTTTTTTGCTTTTTCGAGCACAGCATCACAGCGATAACCAATCAGTAATGCATCGATTTCACCACCCCATTGCTGGCTGGCTGAAAGCGTATGAAAATTGGAAGACTTCAGGTCGTTATTATCGTGTTCAAGCAGCAGGAGTATTTTCATCAAATCACCTGCGCTTCATGTCGTAATTTATCGACGAGTTCTTTCACACTATTCACTTTAATTCCTGCGCGACGTTTTTCCGGTGCGGTAACTTTTAATATCTCAAGGTGCGGCTTGATATCGACTTGCCATTCTGCAACGGGAACAATCGAAATGGATTTTCGTTTTGCCTGAACAATATTCGGCAATGAAAGATACCGCGGCTCATTCAAACGTAAATCTGTCGTGACTACTGCAGGCAATTTTAATTTGATTGTCAGAAGGCCACCGTCTATTTCACGCGTCACGTAAAGCGTTTCATGTTCAACCACGATTTTGGATGCAAACGTGCCTTGCGACCAGTTTAACAAACCCGCCAGCATTTGTCCGACCTGATTATTGTCTGTATCAATCGCCTGTTTGCCTGTCATAACAAGGCGTGGTGACTCACGTTCAACCAGAACTTTTAAAATGTGTGCGGCTGCCAACGGCTGGATTTCCTGATCTGTTTCAATCAAAATGCCACGATCTGCACCCATCGCCAATGCAGTGCGCAGTGTTTCCTGATTTGCACTTGTGCCAATTGAAACAATTACAATTTCCGTTGCAATGCCTTTTTCTTTTAATCGTACCGCTTCCTCGACAGCAATTTCATCAAAAGGATTCATTGACATTTTTACATTCGCTGTTTCAACACCTGTCTCATCAAGTCGTACTCGAATCTGTGCTGCAAAATCAACAACTCTTTTTACTGCAACAAGAACCTTCATCCCTTGCCCCCTAGCGCTTTTTTAAAGTAGTATCCACGATTCAGGATTTTTTTAAAAGGAAATCATCATCGATGGAAATAAAGAATTCTGCTGCCATTGTAAGCGGTGGTGCTTCCGGCATGGGTGCGGCCACGGCACGATTATTGAGTCAGGCGGGCGCCCGGGTGACGATACTGGATAAAAATCAGGAAGGCGCCGATCAGGTTGCAAAAGAAATAAATGGGATGGCTATTGCCTGTGATATGACTGATCATCACGCAGTGGAAGCCGCCCTGCAAAAAGCACAAGCCGCGCACGGTGTCGCGCGTATTTGCGTGAATTGTGCCGGAATCGTACAAAGCAAACGCATGATTGGTCAACAGGGTCCATTACCGCTGGAAGAATTCGAGCAAGTCATACAAATCAATCTGATCGGGACATTCCATCTGATGCAGATGGCAGCGGCAGCGATGATTAAGGCTGAACCGCTTGGCTTGTCGGGCGAACGAGGCATCATTATCAATACAGCCTCTATTGCGGCTTTCGAAGGTCAGATAGGTCAAACAGCCTATAGTGCTTCAAAAGGCGGTGTCGTGGCGCTCACACTACCCGCTGCACGCGAACTTGCACAGTTTGGTATCCGTGTCATGACCATTGCGCCGGGCCTCGTCGATACGCCCATGTTTGATAAAATTCCACCGGATGCACGTCAGGCTCTGGCAAACAGCGTACCTTTTCCAAAACGCCTGGCGCACCCTGACGAATATGCTAGACTGGCTTTGCATATCGTTGAGAATGTCATGCTCAATGGCGAAGTCATTCGACTGGATGGCGCGTTACGCATGCAGGCAAAATAGGATTTATTGACAGTGGATTCCGATTATCAACTCATTGAATGATTAAATACTTATGTCTCTTATTTCAAAAGTGAAACACTATGTCATCGGTGACCCGCTCAATCCGTTTAATCCCAATATGTTACGGCATGTATCTTTAATCGCATTGCTCGCCTGGATTGGTTTGGGCGCGGATGGCTTGTCGTCATCCTGTTATGGTCCTGAAGAAGCCTTTGTTGCACTCGGCCACAATACGCATCTTGCCCTCTATATCGCATTGGCAACAGCCATTACCGTTTTTATCATTTCTCTCGGTTACAACCAGGTCATTGAACTATTTCCCAGTGGCGGTGGCGGTTACAAGGTTGCAACCCAACTGCTCGGTTCACATGTGGGGCTTATATCCGGCGCTGCACTGATTATCGATTATGTATTAACCATCGCCGTGTCAGTCGCCAGTGGTACCGACCAGTTTTTCAGTATGCTGCCCGGCTCGTTTCAACCTTATAAACTGTTCGTGGAAGCGATCGCACTGATCATGCTCATGATTATCAACTTGCGCGGCATGAAAGAATCCATCAAGGTGCTATTACCTGTTTTTCTGGGATTTGTTGTCATCCATTTCGGACTGATCGTTTATGGAATCGCAGCCCACAGCAAAGGTCTTATCGGAATTATTCCCGATACCATTCATGAAACCCGATCGCTGGCTGCCACGATCGGCTGGCTGCCATTACTTGTCATCATGTTACATGCCTATTCACTGGGAAGCGGTACCTATACAGGTCTTGAAGCTGTCTCAAACAATGTGAACACATTAAGCGAACCACGCGTTCGGACAGGTAAATGGACCATGTTTTACATGGCTGTTTCATTGAGTTTTACTGCAGCAGGTATCATGTTGCTCTATCTCTTGTGGAATGCAACGCCCACACCAGGCCAAACACTGAATGCTGTTGTCTTCCACTCCATTCTGGGTGATTCGAATTTTGGCCGGATTTTATTATTCATTACGCTGGCACTGGAAGCCGGATTGTTAATGGTGGCAGCCAACACAGGTTTTCTGGCTGGTCCACGCGTTTTGGCCAATATGGCCGTTGACAGTTGGGTCCCCAATCGTTTCCGTCATTTATCCAGCCGCCTGGTTGTTCAAAACGGTTTAATTGTATTTGGTATCCTCGCGCTCTGCATTTTACTCTGGTCCCGTGGCCGTGTTTCGCTGCTCGTTATTTTATATAGTATTAACGTATTCATCACATTTTCATTATCCTTGCTGGGACTCAGCGTCTACTGGGCAAAACAGCGCAGCAAGGCGTCGCCCCGCTGGGGAGCTCGCCTCGCTTTTTCCATTTTTGCTTTTATCATTACAACCAGCATCCTCTGCGTCACACTGTCTACCAAATTTGAATCGGGTGGCTGGTTCACCATTGTAATTACCTGTGCTGTGATCGGTTTATGTTTATTAATTAAAAAACATTATATTTCGATTAATAAAAAACTGGCTGAACTGGATGCGCAATTAAAACAACCGATTACTGAAACCTCTGTTTCCTTTATTACACCCGAACCTCAACTGCCCACAGCCGTTATTTTTGTTGGAAAAAGTTTTGGTGTTGGCATGCATACCCTGTTATGTGTCTTGCGCATTTTTCCGCGCTATTTTAAAAATTTTATTTTTGTCAGCGTCGGAATTGTCGATGTGGAAAGTTTCACAGCCGAAGCAACACTTGAAAAAATGAAACAGGAAGTCGGCCAGACGCTGGAATATTTTGTGGATTACTGTCAGCAATATAGAATTGCAGCAGAAAGTTATTCCGCATTTGGTACTGACACGGTGGAAGAGCTGACAAAACTCGCTGAAAAAGTCAGCCAAAAATATCCGAATTGTATTTTCTTCGCAAGCAAACTGGTTTTTGAACACGACAACTGGATTACACGCATTTTGCACAATGAAACGCCCACCACCCTTCAAAGGCATTTACATTTAAAAGGTCAGGAATTGATGATCTTGCCGATGAAGATTTAGTTCTCCTGCGTCGTCCTGTGGCTGTTCGCCAGCATTTACGTTCCCCCCTTCCTTTCCTTCCCCCACAGAACGGGGGGAAGGGACCCACGGTATCAAAATGATATATTAATTTCGCTACTGTGCGTCCCTTCCCCCCGTTCTGTGGGGGAAGGAAAGGAAGGGGGGAACGTTTGCTGTTAAAAAAAAGAGCACTTCATTTCATGTTAGGATAAAGGAGTAGAAATTAAAAAAACCAGAATAGCATTACAAGGAGTTGGCCATGCGAATCATCGCTCTCCTCTTTTTAGGCTTGTTCATTTTTTCATGCGAGGCAACAGCAGAAACGGGTGAATACACACCGGAAGCCAATTCATATCATTCGGATGAAATCCAGAATCCCAATACAGTGAGCATGTCTCTCGCTGAAAAAAATTATATGCAATTACGTGATTTGTTGCCGTTATATCAAAATGCTGTCATGCATCCCTGGCCTTTCATTCCTGAAACACGAAAAAAATTAAAAGCAGGCGTGAAGGATTCCGCTGTGGTTTTATTACGTGAACGATTAAAAGCAACGCGTGATTTGCCCGACTATTATAACCGCTCGGATTATCTGTTTGATAAATCGCTTGCGCAAGCGGTCAAGGCATTTCAACGACGAAATGGTTTACATGCCGATGGTGTTGTCGGAAAAATAACATTGCAGGAATTAAATATTCCACCTGACATCCGTGTCAGACAAATTATTATCAACATGCAACGCTGGGTCAATTTATCACATCAGTTGAATGGACGATTTGTTTTGGTCAACGTACCTGACTATGAACTCTATGCTTACGACAACAATGAAAAAGTTCTTAGCATGAAAACAATCGTTGGAAAACCGGATGCGGAAACACCCGAGCTGCAATCCAGAATTTCTCGCCTCGTGTTCAATCCTTACTGGAATGTTCCAACCAGAATTGCACAAAATGAAATAGTGAAAAAAGTTCAGGAAGACCCTGATTATCTGGATACAAACCGTATGAAAATTTTAAAAACTGACGAGGAGCATTCCGCTGAAGTGGATCAAAACCAGGTTGACTGGTCTTCTGCACGAAGCAATGGATTTCCGTACCGTTTTCGCCAGGAACCGGGTCTTGATAATTCGCTGGGTGTCGTTAAGTTTGAATTTCAAAATGCACATGATGTTTATTTACACGATACACCGGTCAAGGAATTATTCAATCAGGATGAGCGCGCACTGAGTCACGGCTGTGTTCGCCTCGAAAACCCTCTCGCTCTGGTTGATTTTCTGATGGATGGCAATCCTGACTGGAGTGAAGAACGCATGCAGGATATTTTAAGTACGGACAAAACGAAATATGTCAGCACCGGACGTTCAACGCCTATCATTATTACCTATATCACTGCATGGGTTGATGATGCCGGTATGCTGAATTTTCGTGATGATATTTATGGGAAAGATAATTAGAGCATGTTAAATCCACCTGACAACCCAGACTCTTCAGACATGTCTACCACCAGCGGTTTAAATTGTTGCAAATCAGCATTCCATTCATACACCATGTTCTGATCAAAGTTAACAAACCAGCCATGAATGTTTAATGTACCCTGTTGCAATTTTTGCTGAACAACAGGATATGTTTTCAAATTTTCGATTTGATTTAACACATTCATCCGTGCAAGATCATTGGATTTAGGCGAGCTGTCAAAATTCAATTGCGATCGAATCATGCCAATCCACTGACCCAGTTTCGATGGCAACACATTGGGTTGGTAATTTTTACAGGCTTTCATCGCACCACAATTTGCATGACCGCAAATTACGATGTCATTAATGTCCAGCGCCGTCAATGGAAATTCAAGGCCAGCATACTCACTGAAACGCGACGCGTCAGTTGCATCATACGGAGGCATATAATTTCCTACGTTTCGAATAATAAATAAATCACCCGGATTCGATGAAGTCATTTCTGTCGGTACAACGCGACTGTCTGAACAGGTAATAAATAACGTATGTGGATTCTGTTTCCTGATAATATAATCAAACAACCGTTTATCATTTTCTTTTCTATCTTCATAAAAACGATAAAAACCATGAATCAATTGTCCATACGAAGAAGGATTGGCCTCTGTTTTCTGTGTTCTTAATTCATGTTCCGAAATCAGATAATGATCGTCAATAAATTTTTCACCGCCTGCCACTTTAAACAGGGATTCAAAACGACGTGCGAGTCCTGTGATATAAAATTTAATATGTATTTCACGGCAGTGACTCGCCAGATCAACAATGGCTGAAGCACCCGACGTATCCATATTGTCGAGACTGGATAAATCGAGCAAAACGGTTTGTCCAGCCTTTGTGTGATTCAATTCATTTTCAAGACTTGAAATTTTACCCGTGGAAAGGAATGTCAATGCACCCTTTAATGAAAGCCGTGTAATCGCATCATGCGAGGATTTCGACACATGCAATCTCGTCTGGGTTGCCTTAAACAGAACAATAATGGCAGCCGCAATAATACCCGCCTTCACACCTGCCAGTAAATCAACCGACACAATTGTTAAAAAAGTCACAGCATAAATCAATCCTTCAGCACGTGAAGTCATCCATAATTCACGGAATTCCTTATAATTCAGCATGGAAAAAGCCACAGAAAACAGGACACCTGTTAGCGCAGCGATTGGCACCATTGAAATAAAAGGTGCAAAGGCAAACACTGCCAGCAAGACACCCACGGAATGAATCATACTCGATAATCGTGTTTTGGCACCGGCTTTTACATTAACAGCTGAACGCGCGATAACGCCCGTCACTGGAATACCGCCAAATAAGGAAACAGAAATATTTCCGAGTCCCTGACCAATGAGTTCCTGGTTGGAATTATGTTTTTTTTCATTTGTCATTTTATCAATCGCACTGGAAGACAATAAAGTCTCAAGCGAAGCCAGTAGATAAATAGTGAATGAACCCATCCATAATTCATTCCACCCGATAGCCGGCAGAGTCGGTAAATGAAGTGGCGGTAATGACCGTGGAATCGCGCCAATCATCGGTACTTTCAGATGAAAGAAGTAAACAATGGCTGTTGCGACAGCCACAGCCGGTAATATCGGCTGTATGCGTGGCAGGATTTTTGGTAAACCACGAATAATCACAACTGTCACAACAACCAGCATCAGTGCATCGCCGTTAATTTCGTTAAAATAGAGTTTTAAACTATTGAAGACATCAATGATGTGAGACTCCGCAGGCGGTTCAAGACCAAACGCTCTGGGGATTTGACCAATCAGAATAATGGCACCGATACCCGCTGTAAAACCCGCAACCACCGGCAACGGAACATACCGTGCGAGTTTCCCAAGACCTGTAACGCCACTCGCAAGTTGCATGACGCCCGCGATCAGGCACATGAATACCAGTCCTTCCAGACCGAAGCGCTGAACTGTATCCGCGAGCAAAACAGACATGGCAGCCGCAGGCCCGCTCACAGCAAGCGGTGTACCGCCAAACAGAGCGCAGACAATTCCGGCTACAATTGCCGTGACCAATCCAACCGCAGGAGGCACGCCCGAAGCAAGCGCAATCGCGAGAGACAACGGTATGGCAAGAAATGCAACGGTAATCCCTGCGAACACATCATTCGACAGATATTTCGTTGAAAACATTTTTTTCCATTCAGGAACAAGATTGGGTATGCCCAACAGAACATTGGGGTTTTTTAAAAAATTCATGCGCAGAAGCCTTAACTGTATTGATCATGGCTGGTAATTTAACCTGAGTGAGGGTCTGTTGACAATCTTTAAAAGCCTACTACTACCGTTTCCATTTAGTTCTGACAGATTGAATTAAACGAGCGACTGGCATTGCAGGATGCAATGCGCAGCGCCAGGGATGGCGTGTTTGGAGCGAAGTTAATTCAACCTGTCAGAATTAAATGGAAACGGTACTTTGAATTGAAAAAACGTCCTGCCAAAATAAAAGCGGAAGGTATGCCAAGCACCCTCCCGCCTCCATACAACCTGAACTTACTTCTTCTTTGTTTTTTTCGTGCCGGTTTTTTTCTTCGTAGCCATGATATGTGTCTCCTTGAAAAAAAGTTAAAAAGCAAGTCGGATCTATTTAACAGTTTCAGTATATACCTTTCTCAAGGTTTGTGAATACTTCACGCACTGAAATGCATATAGGGTTTTCCCTTATCAGGCGTTTTCATATTTCTGCAATTCATACCACGCTTTTCGACTTTTTTCAGGCAAATCTTCTATAAACTGTTCAATTGAAATAATATTTTCCGGGAGGTCTGGCAGCATTTTTAATGCAAACTGCCTGAGCATGGCTTTCATTTGTGGAGCCTCCATGACTGTATCCTGATTATATTTATTACGTTGCAATTTTAATATGGTTTGCAAGGTATCCGCTGAAAAATCACGAAAATCCTGCATGAAATGTGAATAGTGAACACGATCAAGCTGCTGCACAAACTGATCGATAATCTGTTCCCGGTAAAACAGATAAGACTTCTGAATTTTTTTTGAAATGATTCGCCATTTCCTGATATCACTTTCCAGGTGAATGTTATCGACCCGTTGTTCTGCCAGTTTCATCTGACTGGTCTTCGCTACCTGGTAGTCATGCCTAAGTGCACTGAGTAGATAGGCTGCAAGATTATTCACTTTTCCTTGCTGAAAATTCTGCGACAATTCAATCACCTTCATTTTTTCCAGAATAAATTCCCGCTCATGCTCTTCAATCACTTGCCTTGCCTGCTCAGGCTGCAAACCATAATCACGCGTCATTCTGATCAGGAGATCCTCTTCAGCGTGATCAGCCTGCCCTGCTTTCAAAACCACTTTCGCACCCAGACGCGTTTTCCTGGCACGATCTTTCATACTAAATCGCACTTTCACCACCTGCTTGCCTTCCCGCCAGACTTCAGGCACGACAATCAGATCAGAATAGGTATTCACCTCTTCAATCGATTTATCAAGCACACGGCGCTTGAAATCACGAAAAACAGAATACTTGTCTTCCGGCACGCCCATCAATTTCCGAAACATATCGATCTCAAACCATTTTGTAAAACCCAAACCCCGATAGCGAATACAATTTTCATATAAAGCCAGGCCATAGCTTGATTTGAAACGCGACTGAATAAATAAATTAATCTTGCCAAACATGGCCGGTGAATGAAGTAACTGTTTCATTCGGGGAGAATAGGCATAAAGACAGACAGGTCCTTTCAGACTCACACTTGCGAGAATGGAACTTGCCGTCCAATCTTCCATCCCGGTGACATCGTTTATGACATTCCATTCAATCACCGTTGAGAGCAAGCCTTTCAATGCATCTTTAATGGCTGAGTGATTATTCCCGTTATAGGCAATCAGTTTGCATAACTCACGGATGGTGATTTCATGTTCTTCTTTTAGCAGAAGTTCCTTATAAGCATGATAAAGCAATGCATTACTGATCTTGCGCTGTAACAAACTTAATGTATTTGAGCAATGAATCGTAGCAGCATGTTTTTTTAATTCATGCCCGTCCGTTTTTTTCTCCAATCCCACATCCGTCACAAGTAATCCCATAAGTGTCACCTGTCCTTCCCACAAACGTCACAAACTATCCCACAGACGTCACGAATTATCCCACAGACGTCACGAATTATCCCACAGACGTCACGAATTATCCCATAAGCGTCACAAAAATCAAGCATAAATCCTTATATTTCAATAAGTTAAGCAGCTATAAACAAAAGATAAACAAAAGATAAACAAAAACACAACAGCTTAGTGCTGTTCTTCTTTAAATAACTTATATATCATGGCATTAGATTGATCATATAGAAAGATATCTGGTAATACAACTTAAGGAGCGGCTCACATGAAAGTGATAGCCTTTTTGAATAATAAAGGCGGTGTCGGCAAAACAACATGCAGCAGAACAATGGCGGAATATCTCAGCAAAGTCCAAAAATTACCAACACTGGGAATCGATTTTGATCCTCAATGCAATTTTTCTCATCAATACCTCAAAATGGAAATCGATCCTGCCTCTCCTGAAGGATTAATGCCACCGATTCATCCGGATTATGACCATAATGATCCTATGGATGAGGATTGGGATGGCAGAAGCAGTATTGCCGAAATTTTTTATGGCCAGGGTGTTATGCCTTATCCAACCTATATCGAACATCTGGATTTAGCTCCGGGTCATGCAGAACGACTACTTGCTGCAGAATCAGTCAGAAGATCAGAAGTAGTTGAAAAAGTACACAAGCAGCTCACCAATTTTTTATCATCTCCTGATGTTCAATCGGCTTACAAGGCTGTTGTTATCGATACAGCACCCTCCAAAGGTCCGTTAACGGTCAGTGTGATCAAGGCTGCAACACATATCATCATACCATCGGTGATGGAAGAACAGCCTGTGCAGGGAATTTATGGGATGTTACAGCTGTGGATGCAGGAATCCCTTGCCAGAGACAAGCAACGACCTTTAAAACTGGTGGGTATCTTGCCAAACATGTTCAAGCAAACACGACTGCATAAAGATATTTTAAAAAGCTTGCAGGACAATGCAGCGATTGGTAAGTACATCATGCCCGTCAAATTAAGCCAACGAATTGTCTTTGCAGAAATTGATTCAGAAGACGCGACCCCGCACTCTATTTTTGATTTTCAGGGTAATCATGTTGCAAAAGATGAAGCCATGGAAGTGTGTGCCTATATTGCCGAGAGGATATTTACTCATGACTAAAAAGAAGCGTTTTGGTGTGTCGCAAGCGTTAACACGTGGTTTAAGTGAAACAATTAATGTTGTCGAAAATAATACAGGCATGTTCAGGAATGTTGTCTTACCTTTATCCCGTATTGAGCTCGATCCCGAGAACCCCCGTAAACTGGCCATTACTCTTTTGGACGTACATAACGGCATTCAAAAAAATGACGTTGACTATGAACGTAAACTGATTGAGTTGGAAAAACTGCGCGAACTGGCCAATACGATTGAAGCCAGCGGCGTGATTAATCCTATTGTCGTTTACAAGTCAGGTGAGAGTTATCGCGTTGTGGCGGGTGAAAGGCGTTCTCTGGCTTCCATTCTGGCGGGTAAGCAGGAAGTGGATGCGCGTGTTTTTAATGAAAAACCTAAAGGTTTTGAATTAAAGCTGGTTCAATGGATAGAAAATACGGCACGTGAAGATCTCACATTGGATGAGCGTATTGGCAATATTCGTGACATCATGCGTGAATATCAAAAACAACATGATGTATCGCATTTGTCAGCGACCTTATTGAAAAATATTACAGGGCTTTCTTTACCACAAGCCAGTTATTATATGGCTGTTTTGAATGCACCACAGGATCTCAGACTTGCGATAGAGCATGGCAAAATTAGCAGTCTGGATAAAGCGGCTATTATTGCGGGCATTGATGCAGATGCATTGCGCAACAAGGCGTTAATGGCTTGTATCGATGGTTGCAGCTTAAAAGAGTTGAGACAGTTGATCACAAAAGAGAAACATTCTCAAAAAAAACAGGCTGCGCCTCAAGTCACATCCAGGCGCGGTCGGACGATAACACGTGTCAATATGGGTTTTACGCTCAATACGAGTGTGGTTGAAATCATTGTTGCATCCGTTCTGACACAGGCTGAATTTAAGAAATATTCAGATGTTTTTTCCAAAGTCAGTTGGGATCATTACGATCAGGCAGCACGTGCATTTCATAAATTAATTGAAATTCTAGAACATGAAACAGTGAGATAACCCCGGATGATTAAAAAAATTATGACTTCAATTAAAGTGCAAAAATTACTGCATTATAAAATGCAGCAACACATTATTCGTGACGGATATGGGATGCGCGGGAAAAGTAAATGGATTATGGAGGCAATTGAAGACTTTTTACAGTTGCCAGATTATCCTTTGCTGACCGATATTGCTGTTGAAATGGAGCAGTTAACTGAAATCGTCAGTATTCGTATGTCAGATGAGTTAATGAGTAAACTGGATCACGCCATTATCAAGGTGCGTCGCCAATATCCCGCAATGGAAGGTGTTAAAAGCAATCTGATCCGAGCCAGTATTATGCAGCGCTTGATCAGAGCAACAGCTTCGGTGACCGAATATTGACTTAACTTATTGATAATTAATAATATTATTTAAATTTAAACAGGGTGAAGACAGAGGTTTAGCGACTTTAATCCGGTTTTATAAACCATCCTAGTGTGACGTTTATGGGATAGCGTAAAGAGGCTGTCAGTTATTTGCAGATGGATGAAGTGTGACATCTGTGGGATGTTATTGAGAATAGGATTTAGAAAAGTTCTACGTGAAACCTTGTATTTACCATACCGAGGACGATACATGGGGAAAAACTTTATAAAAGTATTACAAGGTTACCAGACCTTTAGAAAGAAATATGCGCTAGGCGATGCATCCGTGATGCAATACCTTTCTGATTATGGGCAACGGCCAAAAGTCATGGTGGTGGCATGCTGCGATTCACGGGTGGATCCTGCATTGATCTTGCAATGTGATCCGGGTGATTTGTTTGTCGTGCGTAACGTGGCGAATATCGTGCCGCCTTATGAAAAAGACGATGCGCATCATGGAACGAGTGCGGCTCTTGAATTTGGTGTCCGCTTTCTGGAAGTGGAAGACCTCATTTTGCTGGGTCATAGCCAATGCGGTGGAATTCAGGCGTTAATAAATAACAGTTCCTTGAATAACGCGCCTGCCGAGCATAATGATTTCATTAATAATTGGGTTTCGCTGATTAAAACGCACGATCCAGGCATGCAGAATGTCGATACATGTGCGAAATTTGCGTTGCATCAATCCAGGCAGAATTGTCTGACATTCCCATGGCTGGTTGAGAAAATAAAAAAGAAAAAATTGAATATTCATCTGTGGTTTTTTGATATTGGAGCAGGGCAGATTTTTACGTATCTGGATGCAGAGCATGGCTATCAGCCACTGGCCTTTTAGCGCCACTTTCCTCTGGAAGACAAGGTAAAATTGTTATATTTATCATATAGTTAATGGCACACGATAAAAATTTTTTTTGCATTAAAAATAAAATCTCCTTTATATTCATCATGTTACAAAAAACCGACTGTTGGCTGATATGATAGCTAATATGAAATGCTGTGTATAATCAGTAAGTTACACTCATACCAGTCGAGGAGCATGCATAATATCGGAAGCCTTCAGTTTAAGGATAGGCTCAGCCGTCTTGATAATGGCTCTGTTATGATGCGTAAACATTCGATACAGACCTTTGCATGTCCCGGCAATGCCAGCAGCAGCTGCAAGTCCTGCCGAGGCGACATTGACACTCGCCGAAACAGTGGTCACATTTACAATTTCATTGGCAATATCCGTAGCCAGCACAGTCGTAGTGCCTGATGCACAGGAAGCAAGTGGTACGCTGGATGCTACAGTCGCTGTTGTAAATAACGTTCCTCTTTTCAGGCGACGTTTATAAAAAGCATGCACAACTTCAGAAAAGGCATAGACAGCGCCGATAGCAGAAGCTTCAACACCGAGTTTGGCAAGCGCCAGGGCGAATGGGCTTGTGGATCCAAAACTGGCGGCAATGGAACATCCTGCGATGACGGTGACTGCTGCTCCCATAATAAATAGAGCAAGACCGCCTAAAAATCGTCCCCATTTGAAATGCGATATTCTGTGAGTCGCTTCCATTGCGCGAACAGTATTCGTGCCGGTTTCCTGATTAGCATCCAGTGTGGGATGTTTGACTTTAAACATCAGACGGTGCGTTAATTCAGTCACATACGGTATGTCATCCAATGGAATGTCTGACAACCGTCTTTCAAAAACAGTTTTATAATAATTTTGTAACAAGGTGCGAACGTGACTATCTTTTTCATTTTTTAATTCGTCGATAAATTCGTTAAGCGCGAGCAATGCCTGTTTGAGGTCCCTTCTTTTTTGTGGATCACTCCGACTCTGCAAAAATGTGAGAAGCTCATTATTTTCCAGTAAATTCTCGTGAATAAAATAATTTTTAAGATAACCGGATGTAATGTATTTTTCAGCCTTGATGTTATCGATAAACGATTTATTGAAATCCGGACTTATATCTTTTTTTAGAGCATTTTCAGCGAGGATCGTTTCAGCTTTTTCCATACCCATGCCAATATCCGCAAATGCTTGAATAAGCTCAATGTCTATTTTTGGATTTCGATTATATTCAGCCTTGATCAGTTGTTTTAATTCAGCAATAGCTGCTTCTATTTGCGTTTTATCTTTTTCTTCGAGTGGATACTGTGTTTCATGCACCCACAGCATTTGCATTTTTAATGAATGAGCTTGTGCGTAAATTTTTTGAAGTGATTCGGATAATAGCAGAAGAGCATCGTTATACTCAGGGTAGGGAAGTTGCTTATAGATACCATTAAAATAGTCATCCGGTTTTTTATGTTTTTCCCGGACTTGCTTAAAATATATTTCACGCGCTTCCGGATTTTCTCCAAAATATGGACTATCCATCGCCGCGTCAATTGTCATACGCTGAAGTGGATCGTTGTTTGTCAGACTCGAGCAGAGTGCGCGCAGTGCCTGATTTTCAGATGTCGCATCAGGATAAGCATAGTGCAGGATGTCATCGATTGTTTTACCAACAGCATAACAGTCAACCGGTTTTTTGCTGGCAACAATATATTTATCATCGTCCAGATTTTCTTCGATGACTTTCTGACCTTCTTTGTCGTGCTCGATTGAAACCGTGCATTCCGGCGCCAGAAAACCGATTGTTCCGGCTTTTGACAGAAGCTTATCGTCATCCGCCATCAGTGTATCCAAATCAGCGAGCTTGATATGAATACGGCGAGGATGCGTGTCTGTCACGAAAACAAGAAAATTTTCGGATTTAATGTCTCGATGAAGTTTTTTTCTTTTATGAAATCGATTGACCGCCATAAGAATCTGCGTGACGATTTCTTTTATTTCAGTTTCTGACAATTGATTACGATTTTGATTGAGCCAGCTATAAAAATTGCTGCCATTTGCAGCCACAGCGACTCTGCCGTGTTCTCCGTGATATAAAAAATCGGTAATGAAGGTGGTAGACAGTTCTCTTTTATCTGCATTTTTCCTATTTTCAAGAGCAGCTTCTTCTTCTGTGTATTTTCTATTGTGCTTTGGAAATGCGGGATAGACAGGTTTGTCTTCTTCAGCCATTTGATGTAAATGCTGAAAGGCTCGATTTATTTCTTTATTATTATATTTAATTTCATTGTTGTAAGCTGCTTCATAATACGCTTCTGATTTTACTTCCTTGTTCTCTGCTTCAATACGTTTCTTTTTATATTCTTCATAACTGATCGGACTGAGGATAGCGATATTGATTTCTTTCTTTTCGGCAAGAGCCGGGACAGAAAAATCATCTTCCGGATTTCTGGATTCATGTTTAACCTCGAGTTTTACAATGCGACATTGATTATGTGAGCCCTGATTTTTTTTATCGGATCCTTAGGCTTTTTTTTCATCTAACTGTTTAAATGGAAAATATGAACGAAGCTTGTTAATCCCTTCCGATAATTGTGGATTGGGGTCTACAGGTTTTTTGGGTGGTTTCTGTAGTGTTGGCATAACATAATACGCTCATTTTATATTTACTATGTGACGAGAGTATTACATTATGAATTTTCATGTGATTACATTTGTGTAATGGATGATAACAAGCCTTTGTTATAAAGCAATTTTTCATCCGAGGACAATCCATCTATTTCATTTTTAGCAAGTAGAAAAGGAAGAATGCCAGCCATGGACGGTGTTCTGATGTAATATTCGCAGAGCGCTTCGATGTTGCTACGGTAATAAATTCCGCCATAGCCAATAAAACGTGTGACCAGATCATAGACCACCACATCATTTAATCCATCGCCGATGTATCCAATACGCGGGTGTATTTTTAAAAGTTCTTTCACTACGATTTTTTTGCCGTTATTTTGAACGAGCGGAGAATCTTCGTCATAACCTGAAAAATTTCCGTCGATATCAAATTCCATATTCACCGCATAAATATTTTTGTGAGGAATATGTAATTGCTTGGCCAGTATGGCAATGGCTGGTACAAGACCGGCAGAAACAATATACACAGATTTACCCAGTCGCTGAAACAATTGTATGACAGCCTGTGTGTCCGGTGTCAGGTTTTTGCAATAATGCTGGCCAAGGTGCTCCATGCGCTGGCGTGTGGGTAATATCAGGTCAAGTCGTTTTTGATAGATATCGGCTGTCAGGCCAGTTTTGCCCATTGCAGCGGCAGTGAGTTCCTTGACCGCTTCACCGGCAGCATGGGACTCGGCAAGTTGATCTATGCCTTCGATCGAACTGAGTGTACCATCGCAATCAAACAGAATTGCATCAAGAGGGGTTTTTAATTGCCAATCTGGTGGTAACATATGCACGCCCTGAAAGTGAGTTGGATTGTTGAGGAAAAAAAATGTTTAAAATTCAAATATTGAATGCCATTACGTCTGCAGGATTAAAATTATTTCCACGTGAATTATATGAAGTCGATACGGATATGCAAGACCCTGACGCAATTTTAGTGCGCTCTCATGTGATGCATGAGATGGTTTTTCCCGCTTCCGTTAAAATTGTGGGACGTGCCGGTGCGGGTGTGAATAATATTCCTGTCGCTGAATTAACGAAACTCGGGATTCCGGTGTTAAATACACCCGGTGCCAATGCCAATGCTGTGAAAGAGCTGGTGATCGCAGGTATGTTGCTCGCCAGTCGGAATATTTGTCAGGGTTGGGATTATGTCCGTGAGCTAAGCGAAAAAGATGATGAACGGATTCATGCGAAAATCGAGCAGGATAAAAAAAAGTTTGCAGGTTTTGAACTGATGGGAAAAACGCTGGGTGTGATTGGTCTCGGCAGTATTGGCGTGAAAGTTGCCAATGCAGCACTCGGTCTTGGCATGCGGGTGATTGGCTACGATCCAACGATTACAGTCAGTCGAGCGTGGGAATTATCATCGGATGTGGAGCAGGCGGCGAGTTTCGAACATCTGTTGCTTGAGTCTGATTTTATCAGCGTGCATGTTCCGCTTAATGGCCAGACAAAAAATTTATTAGGCGCCGCTCAATTTGGTTTGATGAAAAATGGCGTTGTACTATTAAATTTTTCACGTGATGGCATTATTGATAATGCCATGCTGGCTGAGGCACTGCGCGAAAATAAAGTATATTCATACATCAGCGATTTTCCAGCTATTATTCTAAAAGATTTTCCGCGTGTCATCAGTTTGCCGCATTTGGGCGCGTCTACACTGCAAGCTGAAGAAAATTGCGCGATTATGCTGGTTAAACAAATACGGGATTTTCTCGAATGTGGGACAATTACGCATGCTGTCAATTTTCCGTCGACTGACATGCCAATGAACCTGTCTTTAACCCGTATTGCCATTATTAATGCAAATATTCCCAATATGGTTGCGCAAATTTCATCTAAACTCGCGGATAGAAAGATAAATATCGTCAGTTTGACAAACAAATCCCAAAATGAAATGGCTTACACATTGATTGATGTGAGTACAGAAGTTGATAGTTTTCTATTGGATGAAATAAAAAAAATCAGCGGCGTTGTGCGTGTGCGAGTGGTGAGGAAATCGGGATAAACAAGCATGTATATAATTCATTCATTATTGGCCGAATTGCGCGTTATTTTGATGTTTAATTGATAAAAATACAGCATGCTGCCAAAATATTTGTTACACTCATCAAGTCGTTGCAATTGCGCAGCAAATTTTAAATCTTTCAAAAGGTTAATAGCATGTCAGCACAAGAAACTGGAATAGTTAAATGGTTCAACAATACAAAAGGGTTTGGCTTTATTTCCCGTGATAATGGCGAAGATGTGTTTGTACACTTCAGAGCGATTGTTGGTGATGGTTACCGCTCCCTGACTGAAGGTCAACGTGTAAAATTTAACGTTACTCAGGGACAAAAAGGCCCACAAGCTGAAAATGTTGTTGTTGAGTAATAACTGACAGCAACTTACAGCTGATTGTCAATAGGGAAGCCTGGCATTTTGCTAATACCGGGCTTTTTTTTTGTTTAAATTTCTGTAAATAACATTTATGGTTTTCAATGTGTTTTTCAGGTCAGGTTATGCAATATCCCATTTTAAAAGAAATTAATAGTCGCGACTGGAATCAGATATTCTCTGAAGAGTTACAAACAGAATCCACGAATGCGCTGGAGAAGGGCAGAATTCTTTTATTTCCGCAACTGACTTTTACCTTGTTGCCGCATGAAAATAAATTTCTCACAACATCGTATACAGACAAACACACTAAAAATATCAGTTTTAATGTTGTGACGGATAGCATGCGAGGCGCAAAATGTTCTTTGAAAGAACATGATGAATTAAAATCAATGATTCGACGATTCATGCAATCGGCGAACGGCTTGGTTCAAAAAATATTTCCAGCATATAGTTCTGCATTGCAAGTGGGGCGAACCAGTTTCAGACCTGTCGAGATTTCGGGGCGCACAACATCCTGGCGTAAAGATGATACGCGATTGCATGTCGATGCATTTCCTGCAACGCCTAATCAGGGACGTCGAATTTTGCGTGTTTTTTCCAATATCAATCCGAACGGGCAAGATCGTGTGTGGCGCGTGGGCGAACCTTTTGTGAAAGTGGCAGAACGTTTTTTACCGAACATCCAAAAATCCTGGACCGGAAAATCATCACTTTTAAAAATGCTTAAACTCACTAAAAGTTATCGAACGGAATACGATCATCTCATGCTGAATATTCATGATGCCATGAAACGGGATATCGATTATCAAAAAAATGTTTCGCAACAGGAAGTGCATTTTGCACCGGGAAATACATGGATTGTTCAGACGGACCAGGTTTCGCATGCGGCGATGGCAGGGCAGCATATGCTGGAACAGACGTTTTATTTGCCGGTGGATGCGATGGTGAATCCGGAGCTTTCGCCCTTGCGTTTGCTTGAAAAGTTAACGGGTAAGGCGTTATCCCTGTAGAATCAATCCTGTTAATAAAAATGAAAAACATCCGTATCCAGTAACCCCTTGAATTCATTTATTTATCTGTTAAATCTTTCTGAGTATATCTCACCCAGTTTTTTGTATAGTAGCTTAATATTAGCCATATCTGGTGCTATAATACAGTTAACAATATTGATAAATATAAAATGAGGTGATTTATGTCCGGTTCAAATCGCAACGAGTTAGCACCACAAGAATCAAAATCTTCTAACTCCACCATGGAAGATGTTGAAAAAATGAATCTGGAGGAACTACGAGTTTTTGTAGGGAAAAATAAGAAAATAGATCAGGGGGCATTTGGTGATGACTTCGATGCTCTGGCTGCTCATATAGGTGTTGTGGAGCGTGCGCGGGAGCGGTTGAAAGATGAGGAACAAATGGCTAGAGCTTTATTGGAAAGTACGCAAGATGAGAGTGTTAGAAAAAATAAAAAAGAACAAGCAGAGAGAGAGCAAAAAGAGCATGAAGATCGAATAATTGCAGAGTCTGAAGAGGCAGAAAAACTGAGAGAAGATCGTCTAAAACAGCAACCTATAGATGATCGTTTCTCGATTATCAATCTACAGATTGGTGATTTTAATGAGCGTTGCGAACAAGCGCTTAAAGATGCAAAAGAATGTTATCCTGCGCCATTTTTTGGTGAAAATAAAGCGCTGCTCGCACAAAAAAAACGCCTTATCGAGATGGTAGATGCAGCTCTTCAATCCAGTCCTGAACTGGCTCAGCGCGGAGATCCGCTGGATACCACACCGTTTCATCAATTTATTGCATATCAGAAAGATGCTGTCACTCAGAAAAGATTGGCAAAACTTGCGCCAAAGCTTAATCCATTGCTTGCTGCAGCCAGAGAGCGAATTAATATGTTGGTTTTGCTTTATTCATCTCCAACAAAACAAGAAGAAGCTCGTCAAAAACTCAATATAGAATTGGATGGGATAACCAAACGAATAACCAAAGAAAGCGATCTTGAGCAGCTGAGTCAGTTTAATGCGCGTCTCGCAGGTAATCTGGAACTCATTGGAAGTCAGGAAGATAAAAAACGGCAAAAGAGAATGGAATTGTTTCAGGCTGCGCAAGTATATATTGATAGCTGCGGACAAAAAGGGTTGCCGAAAAGAAGCGTTGGAATACACTTTGCAGCAATCGATGAGTTGAATCTAAAAGCTAGAGAAACAGAAGATACCAAGCCTCTAAAAGACTATAACAAGCAGTTGCAGGAGCTCAGTCTGGATCTTGATTTCCTGAATGAATTGAATATATACGAATCCTTTCATAGAGACAAATCTGTTAATAGAATACCTGAGCATTTTACTCAGAATAACACAACAGGATTTATTTTGGCAGCTAACAGTAAACAGCTGCGGGATGAGATGCCTCGAATGAGAGAAGAGTATCAGGCTAAGTTAGCTCTCAAGCAGCAAGAGGAAGGGCAAGCTCTTGCAGCAGATAAGCTTGCCAGGGAAAAATCTGTGGTGCCATCATCAGGTGGATTATTTGGTACAGCACGGAGAACTAGTCTGGATGGTTTTGATCCCGATGAAACGCCGATAGTTATTCATACTGCGAAATCAAAAAAAGATCCAAAGGTGGATGCTCGTCATGTTCCTTCAGGAGCTGCTCAACATAAATCCCTGGATCCCAAAACAGGCGACTGGTATAGTCTGGATAAAGGGAAGGTCGATAAAAAAGAAGGGGGCATGGAACTTCAAGAGAGACCTAAGGAGTCACAAGATCAGCCGCTTCAGCCGCTTGAGCGTAGAGGGGGTATGGATCGTAGTAGTCGTTGATCTTCATCTTCGTATTATAATTTTTACTTATCTAGGGGCTTACCAGTCCCTGTTTTATTTCAAATTCTTTTTGCGAGCACGACGCAATCTGGAAAATTCCTGAAGTCGCTTTTCAACTTTTCCATAAATGGAATCTGTCGGGTAATGGCCATTTTTATTTATTTTACCCGCCGATTTTCCAGTGAGTATTTCGATTGCTTCATCCAGTGTGTTAATCGGATAAATTGAAAACTGTTTTTGTTTGCAAGCCGTGACAACATCATCACGTAACATTAAATTTTTAATATTAATCGCCGGGATGAGTACACCCTGATTTTCAGAGAGACCTTTTTCTTGACAAATATCAAAAAAACCTTCGATTTTTTCATTCACACCACCAATGGCTTGCACGTCACCATGCTGATCGATGGATCCGGTAATCGCAAAAGATTGTTTGATCGGTACCTGAGACAGAGCAGAGAGTAATGCACAGAGTTCACCGACAGATGCGCTATCACCTTCCGTCCAGCAATAGATTTGTTCGAAAGAAAGACTGGCTGATAATGAAAAAAGTTCTCCTGCATTAAATCGACTTGCAAGAATACTTGAAATAATCAGACCGGCTTTTGAATGCATGGGCCCCGCCAATTTGATTTCACGCTGAATGTCGATCAGTTTTCCATCGCCTGCGCGGACGCGTGCTGTTACGCGTGTTGGATGGCCAAACGAAAAATTTCCGACTTTGCGGACAGAAAGACAATTAACCTGGCCTACTACTTTATTGTCTGTGTCAATGACAATAAAGTTTCGACTAATTTCTTCATAATACAACTGCATCGTTCTATCCATCCGATTGTACTGGGCCTGAATGGCTTTTTGGACATCTTCTGCATGAATTGTTTTTTTATTTTTTAGACTCGCCCAATAATCTGCTTCCAGAGCCAAATCTTTTATTTCATGAAAATAGGTGGATAATTTTTCAGTGTCTTCTGCCAGACGTGTACTTTGATCAATGATGGCACCGATCGCTGAATGATGAAACGGGCGTAGATTTTCTTCATTTGCAATGGATGCAATGAGTCGCGCATATAACAGGATATTTTTTTGATTTCGTAATATATCTTCATCAAAATCAACAGCGACTTTAAATAGTTTTGCAAAGTCCTGATCGTGTTGGGATAAAAAATAATATGTACTGCGATCACCAATCAAAATTATTTTTACATTTAATGGAATCGGTTCTGGATTGAGCGTAATGGTCTTGATGGAGTTTTCTATTTGCTGACCGGGATCAATTTTAATTTTTTCAGAATAAATTGCGCTTTTTAATGCTTCCCATGCATCACGATTTTTGATGAGCTTACGGGATTCAACAATTAAAAATCCGCCGTTTGCCCGATGCAGGGATCCGGTACGAATTAAATTGAAATGGGTGACCAGAACACCCTCACGCATGGTGTATTCAATTCGGGAAATCAGGTTCGAGTAATTGGGCGTTTCTTCAAAAATGACGGGAGCACCTTTAAGTTGGCTATTATCAACCATCAGGTTAATTTGATATTTAACCAGATCAGGATTATCCCGTTGGAAATCCAGTAAACCGGATTTGGTTTCTTCAATGATATAATCGATTGCATTGTCGATAAAATGCGTTTCGACTTTTTTGAGATAATTTACAACATCATCATATTTTGCATATTTTTTTTTAAGTTTATTAAACGCTGGATCCAGCATGACAGTTAATAATTTAAATCGCAATTCTTTTTCCTTGTCATGCCTTTCTTTATAAAGATAAGGAATTTTATCGCCTGTCGTTTTTTTAATTTTTTTGCGTTTTTTATCACGTTTTAATTTAAAGTAAGTATTAATTTTTTTGATGCCAATTTTGTACTCGTCGCTTTCAAAAACAGAGATGATACTTTGTCCCACTTCTTCTATCAGTGTTTTCATGTCTTCAAGCAATTGAGAGCCTTTTCCTGCAGGTAATTGAAGAGCAATCGGTTTTTCCGGAACGTCAAAATTGTAAATATAACACCAGTCAGGTGGAGTCGATAAGCGCGCGACATGATCCTTTAAAATAAGATTGATCAGCGAATGTTTTCCAATGCCAGCAGGTCCCATGGCATACAGGTTATAACCTTTTTTATGTATATTGATTCCGAAATTTAATGCGTTATGCGCACGTTCCTGCCCAATGAATTCATTGATGGGTTTGATTTTTTGTGTTGTTTTAAAATGAAGTTGTGATGTATCCAGTTTTTGCCGGAGTTGTGTGTAGACCAATGGTTGTGGTTTCTTCATGATAGGCCTGTGAAACGTCCGTTCATTTTAATAGGATTGAATAATCACTTTTGTTCCTCTCGTCGCAAATTGAAAACGTATCCATTCAGCATCATTGACACTGACGCGCACGCAACCGTGACTGAGATTTGCATCTGCCAGGTGACTGGATCCGTGAATTCCCTGTCCACCATTAAAAAACATGCAGTAGGGCATTGGTGCACCGCCTTCTCCTACTGGATAGATATGTGAGACACAATCACTGCTTCCCAGTGAATAGATGCGAAATGTACCGGATTTGGTACGACAGGGACGTCCAATATCGCTACACCATCTTGCGCCTGATGTGGCGAGTCCACCGCGAATCAAGGTGCCTGACTCCGTGTAGGCGCCCCATACGTGTGATCGTGGGTTGATGACAATGACTTTTTCGCCAGATGCTGCTATTTTTTTAGGAAGACGTGATGCGTAGTTTGCGTGGCCTCTGACCACATGAGGTGATCGATACTCCTGATATCTCACAGGTTCTCTTCTTTCTACAAAAGTATCTTCCTCAGCAAACACAGGATCGTTGATAGGTTCTGCGAATTCAGAGGGTGCATAATCATAGCCTTCTGTATTGTATGAATTTTCATATTCATAGGCATTCGCAGCACTTGAAAAGAATGAACACGCAATGGACAAAACAAACCACGTTTTGATTTGCACGGCCGCTCCTCGTTATTTAAATATCTATATCTGTTATTTTAACCTGGAATGGAGGAGGAAAGTGGCAGTTGTGTAACTGTATGAATTTACGAAAAATAAATAACGAAAGACGGTAGATCCCCTGCTAGAAGCATGCGGAGGACGCAAGGATTGGAGTCATTCTGTTTTCCAGGGCGTGTTTACAATTGATAATTTTTATTCATTTTATCGATAAATACGTGCATCGTTCACGGATTTGTCTTTCGAAAACCTCCTGTTTTCTCATAAAATGAATAAAAATTATCAATTGTAAACACGCCCTACTCTTTAGTCACTTCAATACGTCCCGTACTACTGTGTGCATTGACAGCTGGATTATACATCGAATTTGCAAATACAGGCGGTGCTGTAAATTTCCCCGTGTTGATCGCTTTAATTCGATAAACAATTTCTTTTACATCCGGGCTGACAGAGCCGAAGAAAATGACACGGTCTTCCCGGGCATTTGCATAATCCACATTGTCGGATTTGACAGAATCATTCACGACTTCAAAACCACCCGGCAAAAGATCTACAATCGCGACGTTTCCAATCGTTTCATCGTCTGTTGTACGGACTTGAATATGCACTTCGATTTCATTACCGAGTGTGGCCTGTGTAATCGTTTTTCCTTGCAAATCACGGTATTCCCGATCCACTTCCAGATGATTTTTGACAGCGCCTGTCAATACATTTTTATCAAAGCCGGATTGCGTTAATTGATAGAAAAAAGGCTGTTTTGATGGATTATTCCATGTGATTTTTTTTGCAGGCGTATCAATATTGACTTTCGCATAAAGACTATTCTCTGCGGGTAATAATTTTTTATCATTATTCGTGAGCGTTTCACTGATAGAAAGTGTTTGTTGATCCGTTGTCTTGAATGATTCTGCATACGCACTCAATGCCAAACTGGTGTAGCTGGACAAAAGTGTATTAATTTCATCTGTGTTGACGGATGAAGTTAAAGGCGCGATTAATTCTTTCCCTGATTTTTGCAATGTATCCGGGAAGTGTTTGGTTAATAGATAAAGATATTCTGCATCGGCAATATTGCTATTGTAAAAATCCGTTGTTGTGCTCTTATTTACTTCTGGCTTGTAATACTGAATCAGGCGATTTGCCTCATCAAAACTTTTCATCATTTGATAAGTCGCCGCCATATAGGCGCTCGTGATGTCTTTTCGCCACGCCTGTTTTTTATCCCGATCCAGAAAAAGTTGCAAGTTTGTGAGGTAATTGGTCGTGACGATTTCATTGCGGGTCAAAATGTAAATGGCATATGCATGGACGCGCGCTTCCTCGAGATTATTTGCATCCTGTCCTGCAAGATCCTTCAGATAAGCTATTCCGGCTTGCATGACTTCCAGTGGAACAGTCAATCCATGTTCATGTGCTTCTGTTAGAAAATGCATGGCATAGACAGAAGCAAAAGCATTACTCGCATTGTCACCGACGTTCGGCCAGTAACTGAAACCACCACCTGACATTTGACGTTGACTGAGCATTTGTACAGTCGCTTCAATTTTCTGCGCGGCAAGCTTTGGATCATTGATTAGCCAGGGCTGATTCGCGATTGCAACAAGCGGGAAGGCTTTACTGACTAATTGTTCCGTGCAGCCATACGGGAAATTATCCAGATAGCGTTGCAGGCCTGTTAACAAAATCAGGGGACTCTGTGAAATGGCTGCTTCTACCGTACGGTATTCCGGATAAAGTGTGCGATCGAGATCCAGCGATTTATCCGGATCATTCGATGTACCACTCAATACCGTTGTCAGATAAGAATTGGCAGGGCGTACACTGAGTGTGGCATTCATTTTGCTCGATTGATTATTGAGACGCGCAGTAAAGTCAATCTGTGCTGCACCCAATCTATCTTTGGCACGAATCAGATAACGTACGGTTTTTTCCTGACCTTCATCGATTAACACTGTCTGGTTGGAATGACCGATAATTTCCAGTTGGGATGTCGCTGCCAGTTGAACATCCACTTTTGCGTTTTTTCCCGAGTTTTTAACATTATTTGCGATGCTGGCTGTTATTTCGAACTGGTCATTGGGCGCAACAAATGTCGGTACATTGGGGCTAATGACAAACTCACCACGCACCACAGATTTTTTTTCGGTCGACCCAAGCGCATCGGGTGCAACTGCAACGGCCATCACACGCAATGTACCATTGAAATAATAGGGAATTGGCCAGATCAGCTGACGCGGTGTGTTGTCCGTATCAATAATGCCAGACCAGAACGCGACAGGTAAATCTGTTTTACGTTTGAAAGGATTCAGATGACTGCGTAATGCTTCCTCGCTGCCATCACCACCGACAGCAGATATTTCGCGATCCTGAATAAATTTCGGTAAAATTTCATCGACAGTTTGTTGTGTGATTACCTCCAAAGCATGTTTCTGGAAAAAGAAGGCGAGCGGATCGGGTGTCTTGTAATTTGCAACTTGCAAGATGCCTTCATCTACAGCGAATACGATGACTTTACCTGGTTTATCACTTTTGTATTGAACTGTGAAAGGTTCGCCAGGACGCGCCATATCTGGTGTTGTCAAATCTATTTTAATTGCCTGATTTTCATGATTTATATGGAAAGGTGCAATGCTATAGCTCAATGGACTCACAAAAATTTCCGGTGAATCCCAGTTACGCACAAATGCCACGTTGACGTATCCATTTCCCTGAAAGTTTTTTGGAATGCGAATTTTCTGAATGGAACTCGTCGTATCGGTTTTAAACCATTGAGTTGCGTAAACCTTATCGCGTTCAATGGTAATCAACCCTGAACCAGTATAAGGCGCAGTAATTTGTAATTCAATGTCTTCATCCGGTTTGTATTCTGTCTTGTTTAACTGGATGCTGAGTTCTGCATTTTTTGCGAGTGGCAATTGACTGCTGCCTGTTACCGTATATTTTAATTTGCTTAATTCAGTATTATGTTGATCGAGGATCGTCATGATGAATTCACCGATCTTATCTGTGGGTAATGTATAAACGGTGCCTGATGCATTGATTGCAAATGATTTCGTATCAATCAGATGCGTTTGTATCAATGATTGATATTGAAATGTACCATCGGCATTTTTTACCAGTGTTGAAACAGGATGTAATTCAGACAATTGAATTTTTAAATGATCGACAGACTGTTTTTTCAATTGAGGATTGACTGCAATAAAGTTTACGCTGCGTTGACTGTTTTGTTTAATGTAACCGAGATCGCCATCGGCCTTGTAACCGATAAAATACGTGAGTGGGCTGACAAGTGCTTTGGATTCTGCCGCAACGCTACGACCACTTTCTGATTCAAATCCTTCTGTGCTAAATGTAAATTGGTAAGTGGCTTTATCAAATCGTTCCAGATTTAAATCAAATTGCGCTTCACCCTGACTATCGGTTTTTGTATCGGCCAGTGTATCCGAATACGATTTAAGCGGTTTATTGGGATCAAACAGTGGATCGACGAATGTGTAATCCGGATAGTTTGTAAATTGTATACGTTGCGGCGTTAATATAATGCTACCGGTGACCTTGCGGTCTATCGCTGGCGCGCCATATAAATTCGTTAATGTAATTTTTGCAGATAATTTTTCAGGTGATATCCAGCCTGTCGTTTGTTCAGTGGATAGATGCGATGTGATGCGCATGCGATCGGGTTGGAAATCCGAAACGCGTATGGTTGTTGAACCTAGAAAATTACCCGGACGATTATCCTTGACGATAAATAAATTGATAGTGTACTGGCCTGTCGGAGCAGTTGCCGTCGTTGGCACATCGATTGCCAGATAACCGGTTGCATCCAGAATGAGTTTTTGATCGCGAATGGTTGTGCCTTTCGGATCGGTTACTGTGATTTCCAGTGGCAAACCGGCAGGTTGTGGTTGTGCATATGCCTGTTTAATAATCATGCCAATATGTGCTGTGTCACCTGGTCGATAGATTCCGCGATCGGAAAATAAATACGCGCCCAGCGTTTGCAATTCAGGATCGTTATAGACACCACCCACATCAAATTTTGAAAAATTCAACTGGCGATCCGAATTGTTATACGGAATAAATGAAACGTCCTCTGCGAGACTTGCGAGATATACCGTCGGTTCACGTTCATCGATAAAATCTTTCAAGGTAGGAAAATGTGCGCAGCCTTGTGCATCTGTTACACGTGTTAAAACGGGTAATCCGTTTTTTCCAAGAATGGAAACAGTTGTCTGAAAAACCGGCTCTCCTTTTGTGATGGACGTAACAAACACATCATGACTGCCATCACTATTATCTTTAACGAGAAGGCCGAGATCCGTTATTAAAATCAGGCGATTGGCTTTGACATCCAGCGAAATATTTTTTTCCGTGTCCCAGCCGGTGGCTTGCAGTAAAAACAAGCCTTGTGGCCCACCCGTATTCGTTTTGGATGAGAGATATTTTCCAATATCCAATGCGGTATATTCAGCTTTGGCAGGATCTGCATTAAATGATTGCGTCACAGAAAATAGTTCACTGATATTATTTTCATTAAAACTTTTATGGATAAAACGCGGGTTATTAAAGTCGCCCTGGGTTTGTGTAATTAATTGATTAACATTTTCAGGTAACACGCGGGCAATCTGAAATTTGACCGCAGGTATGCCACGAACAAATACTGATAATTTTTTTTCACTGCTTAACGCCAGCAAGGCACCTTGATGTAAAAAACCAATTTCTTTCGGATAATCGGGAACTTTAATCACAGCGACATAATCATTCGCCAGTATAAAATCACCAAAGCTTTTTGCGCCCTTATCAAGTTTGATATACATATAACGTCCGGCAGGTGCTGATATCCGGTAACTATGTAAAGTGGCATAATCACGTTCGGCTGGAATGGGTTGCAGCGTAACGGGTGTCGATAATTTTAAAATGGTTTCCGTGACTTCCCCTGGATTAAGCCAGGTATAGTTTTGTTTGATGGCTTCGACTGCCGTTGCGGGATAATCCTGTGGCAAGAGATAAACGTGTAATCCTTTATTCAATTCGCCATTGGCAACGCCCAGAGTGGATTCCAACGTCATCACCTGTTCAGGTCTGCCTTGTTCACTTCGAATAATCGATGCGTTCGCACTGCTTATTTTAAAATAACTGGCTGCATCGGGAATAATGACTTTTTGGCGGACTTCTTCGTCTGTGATGGCTGAACCGGTTAATGCCTTGACGCCTTTATCCACAATCAGATCCAGAAAACGGGTGGTATCTGGCAGTGGCAAGTTGTCTGAATGAAGGTAAGCTGTGCGTTTGTTTTCATCATAATTGAAGGTTAATTTAAAGTGTTGGGCAGTCAAATCCAGGGTGGCATTTTTTAATTGCTGTAAAAGAAGTGAGGTATGGCTTTCAAAGCTGTGAGTATCGACGGGATAGTTGAATTTGACGGTTGCGACAGCCTGACGAATCTGTGGATCGACAGGATCCTGATAAAATGTAAAGTCACCCATCGTTGCGATAAATGGCAATGTTTGAAAAGACCAGGTTAGGCTCTCCATTTTAATATGGGGCGCGAATATTTTTTTGGCAAATTGAATGGAATAGGTTTGGTTGGCGGGCCAGTCCATGGCGGGTGTAAAGACCAGACGGTTGTCGGTTTGCCATA
>Ga0206942_1019_pt1 | contig 54402 bp, 48 predicted proteins | sample Alteio_BWOrgHeat_6_FD_153253 | JGI IMG/M metagenome (GOLD analysis project Ga0206942, IMG submission 153253) | Enriched cells from forest soil in Barre Woods Harvard Forest LTER site, Petersham, Massachusetts, United States -... | ecosystem: Environmental > Terrestrial > Soil > Temperate forest > O... | reverse complement strand
ACATTCAGATATTCAGCTTCAAAATAAAGTATTAAAAAATCGACCTGACTATAAACTTGAAATCTGGAAAATCCTTTCAAGATTTAATTTAGAAGCAAGTCTTAATCTATTAAAGGAAACAGAAGATAACATGCTTCATGATATTTTTATGTTTCCTATGGTAAAAAGTTGGAAAGAAAGTTATAAAACCAAAAATCTTGCATACAAACAATGCCTGAAGAATGGGCTTGAAGAAGAAGTTGAGATTCCCCTAATCATGACTACATATATTAATACTTTGTATGGTATTAATGGTGAATTAGATGAAGATGAAAATTCGTTAAGTGGCTTTAATATTACGATGGAAGTTTGTAAAGCATTGGCAAAACCTCTCGTTGAATCTCAGTTTTATGGAAGATTAATAAGGTCAAAATTATTACCCCAGGCAATTCGTGCCGCCATTTCTCAAGTCATCGCAAGAACAACAAGTCATAACACAGGCAGTCATGTGCTGGCAAATAATTTAGAAACTGAATGTCCAAAGGATTTATCAGCATTCAAAGTATATTTAAGACAACGAATGTTATTCAATGCAGATATTGCATCCAACTCAAGCAAATTTTTTAGTCCAATTCTTTTTACAGAACTAACAGAATCATTTCGACGTTTAAGAATTGTTACAAAATATATTTCGGGAATTGAAGGAAGGTCTTTTTCGTATTTTATACTTGAGGATAATATTGTTAACACTGACCTTATAGTTTCCTTAGCAAATGATACTCTTGGCTTTCAGGCAATGTATATTTTGTTTGAAAATTTGATTCGCAATTATTTTAAACATGGGAAAGGGAGCGGAAAATTATTCGATAAGGAAAATAACGGACTAAAACTTTCTCTATTAAAAGTTGAGTATGATAACCCATATTATTATTGTTTCGAAATCTCCGACGGAACTGTTATAAATGATATAACAATCTTTGCTAGAATTAAGGAGTTAATTGATAACCCAATTTTAAATAGTTCAAACAGACTGAGACCGCAAGGTTTAGGTTATTTAGAAATTAAGGCAGCTTTATGTTATCTTAATGATGTTCCTTTAGATCATATTGATAACCCCGTAATCAAAAACGATAATACGAAAAAAGTTTTCGAAGTATTACCAATAAGTGATAAGCATAATATACTCCGTTATCAGTTCTTACTGCCAAAACCATTTTTTATTAAACTAAGCAATTCCAACTCTTTGGATAAATCTTCACTTGAAAAAGGTATTGTAGATTCAAAATTTCCTACAGAATTTGACAGTCAGTGTTTATATTTTTACGGAGACCCAACAGTAAAACAGTTATCAAATTCATCATTGACACCTCGTGTTGTTGATTCTTCACATTGCCCCAAAAGTTTTAGCGATATTCATTTTTTAATAGATGAGTTTTATAATCATTGGCTTAGGGATCTCAACGATTACACAAATTTTAGTTGTTACATTTTAGATGGCGAAAAGACAGATATTAAATATTACGAGATAGTGTTTAATCAAACCAATGAATCAATTGAAAGAAATGAGCTATTATCTAACAGATATTCTATTTTTTTTGATAACCACGGATCACGTATAGATTATATTTTATCCAATAAGCAAAATATCGGAATATTCTTTTATGAGGATTATGGCACCGAAAGTTATACAGGGAAAAAAATTAGTAATTTAGAATTCGAAAAACCGTACTTATTAAAACAAATATTTGAAGCCTCTAAAATTAAGATAGCTATAATTGACGAACGAATTCAAAGACATGCTATACAACCCTATAATAAATTTAATCAAGAATGCTCAACCGAAGAAACACTCCTTGCAGAAATTTTAGAACTTTCAAATATTTTTATTCCTATTATTGAAAACACAAATATTGATCTTAATTCGGAAAATTTCGAAAATAGCTTAAAAAGCGAAATAAAACTCTACTGTGAAAAGTGGTTAAAATCTGAAAAGCTTGATTTTTTAATAATTCATCTAGGTGTTTTAGAAAAATTTACTTCGGATAAATCATCTGAGTCAATACATAAAATTATTCAGGAAATTAAGCCAGATAATATGGAAAACTCTCATCTGATTATTATAAGTGAACGAGGAACACCGGACAACATAAGAGAAGATTATCGCTTTCTTCATTTTTCCAACGTTTCAAAATACATTATAGAGGAAAGATCAAAAATGGGATTGGTAAATTCAATATTTAACTCTCGATCACTAAAAAATCAAACGCACAAAAATGATAACTATAATAATTTTCACAAGGCTTGATACTTATACGCGTCCGTATTTTACAAAGATATTTCCTAATCATAAATTTGAGCAACATTTTAATTTTACTTATTTACATTATATTTCCAACGATAAGAAGTCGGAAATTATTTTTATTAATGATGCCTGCGAAATAGATTACTATAATGAGATTGTCAATGTATTAAAGAAGATATATCCACACTCCATAATTTCAGTTTATTATCATATCTCACAAAAAGCTTTTTTAAAAAGCCAAATGAGTAGTATAAGAAAAATTTTACCAAGAGGATTTGTTGAATTATGCGATCATCACCACGGTTCAGAGAGTAAACATTTTAAGCATGTATTAGCTGTTGGAGAAGCATTGTTTAAAAATGATAACGCTAAATATCTTACTGCATTGAATATTTTAAACCTACATAAAAATGGATAAAGGAATTTTAATAACTCAAGAAGATAGAGATAAGCAAGACAAAGTCGAGGCAAGTTTAGAATTTTTGCACAAATGTCTTATGCCAAGCAGTGCAAAAGACGCAAAAAAAATAGACAATTATTTTTTAATAGAAGATAAAGTTAACAGCGTAAAAACGAAAGAGGCTGAAACGGTGATTGATTATCTAAGCAAATTTAAAGATTCTGAAGTATTTGATTCTGAATATCTATCAGCACTAAGAATTTTGCGTGACGCACTTCTTATGGATTACTAACTGTCACTACTACTTAATTGCACACGAAAGCGACTCTCTAAAACTTTATCTATGAAGCTAGCTGTTATTGATACCAATGAAGATTTTGCTAAAATACTTTATCAAAAATTAGGTAAAGCAACTGATAGTAAAATACTGTCATTAAGAAAAAAGAAAGAAGATGAAAATGGCGACATAGTTAAAGATGAAAATGGTAGCGAGGTTACCGAGAGTAAAACTTGTTCAGAAATAGCTCAGGAAATTATTGGAGATGGTAAAGATGATGAACTTGTAATTTTCATTAATATTAATGGAGAAGTTGAAAATGCAAAAAGACAGGAACAGAAAGGAGTTGATATATTGAAATGGCTTCGTTTAAAACAATATAATAACCATTGTGTAATGTATTCATTCTTGGCTTTAGAAAAATTGGTAAAGCATAATCCCTTAAATACTATTCTTCTATCCAAGGGTGTAAGCTTTATTCATCTACCTTATTCGTTTCAAGGACTTTCCACATTTGAGAAAGCTGAAAGAGAAAATTTGTTGCCGTATTTTAGAGCACACATTGATTTAATTAGCGTTAAACATGAACAGGCAAATCATTATGGACTAATTAAATTATACGAAGCTTATGATTTTCTATACCAAATAACTACAACGCATAATTTATCCAAACCAGAAATTATTTACGAAGTACTGAAATATACAAATGAACCGACAAAAACCTTAGAGTGGAAGTCTGAAAAATATGAGGAAAAATTTAGAGCAATAACTAATAGAAAGAAGAGGGATAACAAGTTCAACATTATTAAAGAAGCGCATCTAAAAGATGTTTATTTTGATTTTGTAAAAGAACAAATAAAGGAGCTAAGAAAGAATCCTCGTGTAATAATTTATATAGATGACAAAGCGAAAAAGTGGAGCAAGTTTTTAAGATTAGTTCTCTACGAAAATGAGCAACCTAATAATAGCTTTATAGAAATAATACCTATTGATGGGCAAAATTCCGAAGACATAATTAAATTATACATTGAAAAAATAAAAGACCTTGATGACAATGGAAAGTCTGTTGATCTTGTAATAAGTGATCTGAGATTGTTTGAATATGAAAATCATATCTATGATTATAGAGAATTCCAGAGCTACAGAGTTATCAAGCATATAAAAAATAACTACAAAACCAAACTTCTTCTTTTTACAGCCTCAAATAAACTTTCTGTTTATAAAACAATGATAGAGTTGAATAAAAAATATGTGCCCAATGCGATTTTTATTAAAGAAGGAGCAGATTTAGCATATACAACTGAACAATCAATAGAGAATTTTTTCAACTTAATCGATTCGCTGTATTCTATAATTCTTTTAGACCAAAAATCCGAGAACATAGAAGCTACAGATATAGTAGAAGTATATTCCGAATACTGGGCAAAAGACCAAATAAAAGAATTAGAAACACTGTCATTATCTAACAGTGACAAGAAGAAATTGGCTTTTCAGTTTAATAAATTTACTCATATTGTAATTGATACAAATATTTTCATATCAAGTTTGGAAAAGGGATACTATTTAAAGCTAAAATATCTGCTGACTGAACTTAAAAATAAAATAAAAATTCACTATACTGTTTGGTTCGAATTAAAACGAAATGCTTCTTTATTAATGTCAGAAAAAAGGTATTTATCTCAATACTTCTTAAACTTTATTGATAGAAGTATGATTACTGAAGAAGTTATTGAGCCAGTTCAAATAAATGAACTTGAAATAATAATGAAAAACAATTTTAAAACGGCGAGGGATTTACGTGACTTAGCTGATTCATATTTAGTAAAATACATCATGGAATCCCATAAAACCTCTACTGCAAATATTTTGTTTTTAACCTACGATTATAAAGACTCTAAAACTCAAGTCAAGAAAGGACCCGGAAGACGAATAAAGGAATGGCTTACCGGTGAGAAAATTCAAAGCGTATGCCTCCTACAGCAAAAAGATAAAAACTTAGAGTTGTTTTATTTTTTTAAACCGGAACAAAGGAAAACGGGCTAACTCTTACTTCCAATGACAATTAAAACAATGAAGCATACCAATTTAGAAATACTGCAAATAGGATTTAAAGAAGGCTTTTTGCTTAGTCAAAATATCGTTTCCATTTCTGATTTCTTCATTAATGTTAAAATAGCTGATGAATATAGCGCTATAACTATTCTCTGCGAGCTCGATCAAAACGAAAAGGGCCAATGCGTCAAAATGCAGGAATTATATGGCATCGAATTGGCAAAGCAACTGCGTTTAAAAGATATAAATCTGCCAATAATTTTCTCTTCCTTCCTATCACGCAAACAGGTCTATAAAAGACATCCACAAAGCGAAATTTTAAAATTTGTCGGTCACAGCTTTGTTCAACTCCCTGCTAAACCGCAAGACTTTATTGATGCGGCAAAGAAATTAAAAACCCTTTCGCCGCTTGAATTAAAAGACGTGCAGCTTTTCGCTTGTAACCCAGATGGAATTGTAAACGCAAAGATTCATCAAATACCTTACCTATCGGAAAAATTGAAAACAGAAGGGTCTGCTTATGTGAAAAAGGAACTTGAAAATTATATCAAAGAAATGCATTTAGCATTCCATCAAAATTATGAAAGTTACTTAGCAGAGTTTGAAAAAGGATTTTCTATTATCAACGAGACAAGTATTGAAAGAGCAATAGACGCTGTTGCTGAAAAAGCAAAAAGTCTGATAATGGATTACAAACGCAAAATTGGAAAACGTGTAACAAATGATGACAAAAAACCGTGGAAACTTCTGTTGCTTGATGACGAATTAAATAAGGAAAGCAAAATTGTAAAAGCATTAGAAGCAAATGGTGTTAATGTAATTTATAAGTCCGCCGCCGATGAAGCAATGTCTGTATTAGAGAAAGATGACGCGCTGAGAGGAAAAATATCTGTAATACTTACTGATTACAGGCTTTATGAACAGGCGCAAGATGGAATGCAGGTACAGCAACAAAAACAGGGTTATGCTTTTTTGCAGGACGTTGGAGAAAAATATTATTCAAAAGTTATGAGCGCTATTGTGTACTCAGGCATGCCAAGACAGTTTTTATTGGACAACCTCAATACTTTTAAAATAAGAACAGAGAAGTATTCCAAAGCTGATTTCAAACCTGGAGATACCGGCGCTATTAATTATCTGGTAAGCCGCATTATAGAAGTAGGCGATAAAAATTATGAAGCCTTACTTGCGCTTCCACTTGGTAATGCAGGATGGAGAAATCATTTGCATAAATACTACCTCGTGTATAGAAATTTACCTGACTATGAAATAAAGGAAAGAGAGATTTGTGATTATTGTACAAAATGGATTGACCAGTTCAGAAATAATCAGAATCCTGCCACCCCAATGATTAAAGGAGATGCGTTTGAAGCAAAACTAAAGGAATCGGAGGCAGATACTATAAGCCGTTTTATAGCTTATTATAAAACGAGAAGATTAGCCCAATATCTCTATTTGTATTTTGAAAACAGGCGTAAGGAAAAGATCAGAAATGAGATAGCGGATATTTTAATGCACCCGGAAAAAAGCCGGAAAAATCAAAAAACAATTGATGGATTTTTTAGCCAGGTATTGGGTGTTAGTCTTACAGAATTTCCACTTGGAGCAGCGATGGAAGAGCTCAACTGGTTTGAATATGATTTGGATATAAAGGTGTTAAACAGTTACAACAGGCATAGGGAAAGATTTAATGAATATGAAAACTTGATTGGTGATTTTATTTCAGGAGATAAAGCTTTAATGCAATTGCTTAAAGAAAATAATTATTGTATTAAAGACGAAAAAGGAAATGAGATAACATTCAGTACTGAAAAATACAATCCATACCTGTTTGATAAAATGGATTTAGGTTTTTGCTTGGAATGGCTTGAAAAACAAATAAAGGAAATGAATAAATACGCAATCGAAGAATGCATTCAATTAATTCAACAACTCAAACAAGCCTGGAACTAACCATTCAAAACAGACGCATTAACCGCTACATTCTTTCTGTTTTAAGAACTACGGAAAAGAAGGTGGAAGAATATTACATTAAAAAATACAATCCTTTTTATAAATGGCAGATCGGGATCCTTAGCGAAGATGAGATTATTAAAGCCTTGACATTATTTTTTGGAAAAAATGAAACAGGTGAAAAGGTGAAAAAAAACATTGCTGCTTCAAAGGCCTTTTCCCAATTGGTTGCATCGTACAAAGAAAAAGCAGGAACAAAAGAACCCAAATCGCTTACTCAGCGCGACTGGCTTGATATTCGTGAGCATTATGAAAAAAAATTAAAGGAGGAATACGAAAACACGTTTGGTACTATAAGCCATAATGAAAATATTGATTACGGCGAACATAAGTATAGTAAAAGCAATGAGGAAACGACTGAAATTGATTCAGCAAAAGATGATTACGGATTAGAAGATGATGAAAACGATGAAACGCAAATAATGAGAGTCGTAGAAAATGAAATATGTGAAGTGCTTGATTTACTTCATAAGGGTAATTGGGTCGCTAAAGCTGTGCCATCTGATAAAAAAGGATTTAGTTATCAAATGGCTATCCTTAATTTAAATATTGAGGCTGAAACTTTTAACAATGCAATTTCCTTTTTAAAAAGCAAATATTCCAATGCTATGTTCACTTTAAAAGATATTAAAGGGCAGAGCTACATCGAAGGCTTTATGAATACTGGATAATTTATCTTTCCTAACTGTTACAAACTCCATGCATCTGAAGATGTATGGAGTTTTTGTTTTTACATAAAGCATAATTACTAATTCACAATAACTATTCATCAAATAACAGTATATGAAGTACAATAAAATAATACTCTTAACAATACCCGCAATGTACAAGTTAGGATTAAAAAATAATGAGATATATCCCTAACTACTGCTAACCTGTTTCAGAATTATGAATACAAAATGCAAACACCTCAGCCATATTTCTTCACCACTAAAACTTATAACTATGGAAGATTAAAAAAATAAGCCCTCGACTCATTTAACAACCTGCTGAACAAAATAAGCAGGTTGTTTTTAATATCTGTTTACATCATATAAAAATTCCTAACCGTTCATAACCATTCGAAAAAATAGTATAAGAAAAAATTAAAACAATAGCAATGAAAAACATCACAAAACATTTTCTTCCAAGACTTTTCTGGTTTCACTTATACTACAATCAATGGTTTAAAAATGTAGAAGGCATTAAAGCGTTCGCCACCCAAGTAATGAACTGGTTAATGAGAGAAACGCTTTCATTAGCTGCAAAGCTGCAGAAGCAAAACAAGCTTCTTAGTGAAGAAATCAAACAACATACTGAAGTATTGAATAAATGCCTTAAGCTACCATTTATTTCATCAGATGAATTACCCGGGATAAAGAGTAAACGCAGATTATATACGGCCTTAATTATCATTTCTATCATGGCAGAGTTTGGATTTAATTCTTTTGCAGCTTATGTGTTACTTCCAATACCTGGGTTAGTTGGCCTTATAGCGCAACTTGCATTTGCTTGTTTTGCAACCTTTGTTTTTATAAAGTTATTTGAACTCTTGTTTATTCAATTATTCAACGAACCTAAATATAATTCTGATGAACTACCTGAACGTCATATTGGGAAAATGGTATTTTACATTCTTGCAGTCATAGCATATGAATGTGGTGTATTTGTGTTATGCAAAGCAAGAGGCAGTTCTCTTGAAGGTATTCATGGTCTTGGTGACCTCACATTGATCGGAATAATATTCGGTATGATTGCACCGGTCGTGGCTGGATACTATGCCTATGAAAAAAATAGATTTCATGCAGCCTATAAGAATACAATTGCAATAAACAAGCTCAATAAAATCATTGCCAAAAAGTCTCAAACCATTAAGAAGAATGAGCATGCAATGGAAATACATTTCAAACAAAGATGCCAGGAACAATGGGCATTTCTCCAGGAGTTTAGACTTTATAAAGAGAATTACAATAGCAAAAAAGGTATTGAAAAAGAAGTGTTGGCCGGGCACTTTTGTGAAACTCAGGAAAGCTTTATAACAGAAGCGTTGGATCGATATACTAAATCAATTATCAGTGATGAATCACAGCTGGTAATTATTAAACGCGACCAACAAAACGGCCACACAGATCTAATTAAAAACGTGCAACCACAAGTATAATTATTTTAAAATAACCCTTATGAAAACGTCATCATTAATACTATTATTTCTAATCGCTCTCTGTTTTACAAGCTGTACCGAACAAAGAACTAACTACATCATATTACTTGATAATTCAAATAGTATCCCGAACGACTTATGGAATAAATATTTGTCTGTTATTGAGAAAACAGTTCTGCATAACCTGTGTAATAAAGACAAGCTAACGATCGAGTTCATTGATGAGTGCAGTATGACGAAAGCACAACGAATATATACGCTTGACCTCTCTCAAATTAATTTCTCTAATCTCTCAGACGGCCAAATTGCAAAAGATGATTCTGTTAAAGTACGGCTTACGCGATTTCTTGACGATTCAATCGCACCGGCATTGAAAGATAGCTTATATGAAGAAAGAGCACAAAGAAAAGTCTGTGCAAATTATACTGACATATTAAATGCGATACATGAATCAACATCTCTTCTAATGCCTAACAAAAACTTTTCCTCTTCTTTCAATGAAGTAACAAATAGCGCAGTGGGGAAGCATAATTATATATACACAAACTCCATAATTATTTTCAGTGATATGGTTAATGAAGATGCTGAGCACAAATATGATTTTACAAGAATGGCTACAGTACCCAACAATGATATAGATAAAAAAGTTGAAGAATTACATGACTTTCAAGCTATTCCCAATCTTACAGGAGTGCAGGTTTTCGTCTATGGAGCTACAGCCTCTCAAACTGGAATACATGCAGATCAACAGATAGAAAATATACAATACTTCTGGCAACAATATTTTAAGAATGCCGGCGCAGAATTAAAAGCGTATGGCTACGATACTCAAAATGAACTGCAGGAATATGTAAGTAGTGATTCACAACAATAGGGTCTTATTCAAAACTTTTAATGATTTTTAATGCTGCAGTTTATCAGGTCTGCTATTTCCTTTTTTCTGCGAGCAGTGGTGTATGCGATTGCTTGGTGTCTTGAGTTGTCTGGGCGATTACTAGTGGTAATCAGTGAATCACTTTTTAAACTGCTTAAAAGATGACCACAACTATCATTATAATAATTGTCTTCATTTTTTTCGGTGTATTATTAAAGCCATCAAAGCCTGTTGACCATCAGTATAAAGCCTCATTTGGAGACAGCACTACTTTCCTATCACGATGGAATCATGGGTTTGCAGTAACGGGAGGTAAAGCATTAACCAGAAAACTTTCTCATACCAACTGCGCATTGTTTGGGCCAACCGGCTCAGGAAAATCGAGCGTTGTGATTATGAGTTCGGTTGCGTCGTTGGCACGTGGCAGCTCTTCAATTATTATTAATGATGTTTCGGGTGAAGTGTATGAACATACAAGCTCATATTTAGCAAAGAAGAACTATAAAATATTACGGCTTGACTTTTCAAATGCTTTAAACTCTGAAACTTTTAATCCTTTGCTGCAATGCGTTTCTATTTCAGATATACAAAAGGTTGCACTATTAATTGTGCGCAATGCGCTCGGAGAAAGTAAGGGAGATATATTTTGGGAACAGAGTGGCATCATGTTGATTAGTCTCTTTGCACGATACCTGGTATTTCATGCAGAACCGAAATACAGGACACTGCAAAACGTGTTACGTCTCGTTGAAAAATTTGCGACTTCTCATGATCAGGCAATTGATAAGCTCTTTATTCGCGCTCATGATGAAGACTTGTTAAGTGCATATAAAGCAACCATTGTAGTTGGCGATAAAACACTTCAATCCATCATTGCAACAACCCGCACAGCGTTAAGTTTATTCAGTGACCCGGAAGTATGTAAGACAACAGCGAGTAACTCTATTGACTTTTCTTTGCTACGCCGAGAACGTGTTGCCTTGTATGTCTGTAATCCGTTGAAAGATCTTCTATACTTCAAGCCATTGTCTGCCTTATTTTTTCAAACCTTATTCAATCATGTGCTATCACGCATTCCAAAGAAGAATGAACGCTCTATATTTTTCTTGCTTGATGAAGCTGCAACAATGCGCTTTCCATCGCTTTCAACAACTATTTCCAACATTAGAAAATTTAATGCCGGTATCCTGCTTTGTATGCAGGATGAAATGGCCTTGGTTTCTCAATATGGACAAGCAGAAGCTCATCAAATAAAAACGAATTGCGGCTCACAGGTGTATCTTAAGGGACAACCATTGCATACCTGTAAAGAGCTATCGCAGATATTAGGAAAGTATAGTTACACTGACAACAACAATATTGAAAGAGTGCGTGAATTGAAAACACCTGACGAATTACGCACGACGGAAGAGGCAATCATACTAATTAATAATGCGGCACCATTGCGGTGCAAAACAGTTCCATACTATAAAAACTTTTGGCTTAGGCAATTGAATACAAGCGCAGGATACCAACTTACAAATAAAATCGCGCCTCATCAACCAGCACTACTATCATTTAATTGATATGAAAAGAAGTCTTAAAAAAGGAAGCGCTATGTACGAATACCTGCAGTCTAAAGGACTACTTGAACATGGTACTACTGATGAGATTGTGGCAGCAAAAAAATTATATTGGGCTTCCGTTCGAAAAGCATGGAAACAACAACATCGAAAAGAATATAAAAGTTATACCATCTCGTTTAATAACAAACACCAACGCCTGTTAGAAAACGCTTCTATACAAACAAACAGCAGTGTTACTATGGTTATCAAAAATGTATGTCTGCATTTACTTACCAACACACCCAATATTGACAAAAAGATCATTGGAAAAATAAGAGAGGTATTAGTACTTTTTCACACTGATTTGCAATCATTGAGTGACAAATCAAATCAAACAAATGGTTTGATTGGTGCAATCATTGATAAGTTCAATACCCTTGAAACTACTATCCTGTCTTTACTTAAAAACGATTAAATATTCGACCGTGCTGATTAAATCAATGTCAAGGAAATCAAATGGCACGCAGCTTATTCAATATGTTTTGCGTTATAGTTTAAAGGAAAAATTCAATCAGATAAAATCTGATGCTACAGTTATTTTAAAAAATCATATCCGATCAACAAGAGTTGATGATATCATTAAAGAATTCAAACTAAATGAAAGTTATCGCATTTATCATCGTAAGGATAACGTAAAACTCTTCCATGATTGTTTGAGTTTTAGTCCGAAAAATAAAGGCATTATTACAAAAGCGATGCTGAAAGATATCGCCGAGAAATATATTGAGCTTCGAGCCAAAAATGTATTAAGCATTATCATTCATCATGCAGAAAAAAACCACGATCATTTACATTGCGTCACTGCCGGCGTCAAGTTAGATGGATATTCAAGCAGAATATCAAAACAACAGTTCAAACATTTGAAGCTTGAACTTGAAAAATTTCAACAAGAAAAATTTCCTGAATTATGTGCTTCAAAAATTAATCACCGAATTGATCGTTCACAAACAAAAGAACAAATAATTAAAGCAGTACAAAATGTTAGAGAAACAGGTAAGAACAAGCTGCTTGAAATTTTACAAAACACATTTACAGCAGCAAATTCTCAACAAGATTTTTTGCAACGGCTTACTGAACAAAATTGCTTGCCTTATTATCGCAACGATTCAATACAGGGTGTTATGATTGAAGGTCGAAAATTTAGATTCTCAAAATTGGGTTTTGATGAATCTAAATTTAAAGAACTTGACCAACGCGAGAAAGATTTTAAAATGCTTAGTGACGTCGATCAGCTTCGTACTCAAAAACCACAACTGTTAGAAAAGGAAGACCCTGTTGAAAAGGATTATTCATCAAAGCTGAATACTGATGAAAATGTCCTTGACGAATTACAAGCATTAAGAAATGAAGATGAGTTAAGTCAATCACACGAACGTGTTATTGACATTGATGATTGTGAAGCTCCGGAGGTGTCATCAATTGAAGATATAAGAAAGTATAGGGATTTCAGTATAACTGAAAGTGATTTAGAAATGGAAGAATAAGAAACTGTTGCAGGATTGCATTTGTCACAGGAAACGATAGTTTCCTTGTTCCCAAATGCATTAACGGGGAAGACCCCGTACCCCTTTAATTCAATTAAGAGAGTTAAGCAAAAAGAGCGAATTAAAACTATCCCTTCAAATTAATTTTATTAATTTGTTCCAATGAGTGATCCAAAAGTAACAACGATAGATTTTCTTAAAAGAAATGGCTATCCTTTTGAAATGAAAGTTGCAAAAGAATTCCAAAAGGTTGGATTAAGTGTTGCTCAGTCCTTCGTATATACGGATTCGAATACACAGCTGAGCAGAGAGATTGATGTCATTGCATTGTATAGAGGAGTCACTGCTGAACAGATTGTGTATGATGTCTGGTTTATTATAGAATGTAAGTATGCAAAAACTCCCTGGGTTCTCTTTTCTTCGCAAACAAATAGATTCATGTCTTCATCACTCTATTCTTACAACGATGACGGAAAGAGGTGGCTTGAACATTTAGCCTGTAAAGATGAATTCAATAATTTTTTTGTTTTAGATAAAAATGAAGGATATGGTTTAACAGCTACTTCAGGAAAGGATGAAGAAAAAAACCGTGAACCTAATCGCAATAGCGGATATGATGCAATACAAAAAATATTGAGTTTTCTGAAATCTGAAAGCGCTATAGCGTTATCGCCAGTGGGCTTTGCAATGTTTGTTCCAATTATTGCTATGCGCGGCAAACTATTTAAATCAAAATTAGATGAAGATGATGAAATCGATTGTGAGGAGATTGATGAAGCACAATTGTATTATAAGGAAAGTATAAATGGTGTAACACCAAAAATTCATATTATCACTGAAAATAAGTTGCAATCATATGTAAAATTTTTACGTGTGGAATGCGATAAGTTAATTAAAGCTCCTTTCTTAAATCCTACGTTGCGTTATAAAAGTTTTGCAGAGAAAATGAATGAGGAATATGCAACTAAAACTTGGCTTCCAAGAACTTTATCAAAGGGTTAAATCTCTATCCCTGTCTATAGATTTATCCCTCAATTTCTGTAGTTCATCAAGTTCTTTAGTTAATTCTAATTCATACTCTTCTTTACCTGCAATAAGACCATCAACATAATTATTTTCAACATGAAGATTTTTTGTGATGGTATTAATGAGGCCTGACTCATGTTTAGCCAAAAGATAGCCGTTATTGAATCCTGTTTTAAATTGTTGTTCTTGGTCGTTCATATGCTAAAAAGTTTCTTTTGCATGTTTTTCAAGATATTCATTAATTGAATCGCGATCATACAATATTATTTTCTTTTCGGGACGTGAAAATCTAATCTTTCCTTCGTCTCTTAATTTCTGCAAAGTTGTTTTGCTTTTTATTCGAAGCACATGCATTGCTTCTTCATCAGATATCCACTTATCTTGTTGTATGTTGCGCTGTTCTTTAATACGCTGTACTACTTGTTCAACGAGCGAATAAAATGCTTCATCTTCCAAACAAATAACCTGCATAAATACAATGATATGGGAAAGAAAATTGAAGTTAACTTTTTTCGGCTTCTATTCGTGCACTAAATAATCAATAAAGTATTATAAAGTTTCAATTGTCTCACATAATCTACTTGCATATGAAAATGCAACGGATTTAACCCAACTTCTTGAGACAATAAATAACCAAAATGAAAGGATTAGAACTAAAACACCTGTTGAATAAATGAAAGCGCTGGGCAAAAGTATTGGATTCCATAGTTTGATTTTATATATCCAGAAGCTATAGTTGAATATAATTAGCAAAACGATCAATATAATTGCAATTTTTTTCAAACCCCATAAGTTTCTTCTGAAGCCATAATTGATGTTTTCTTTAAACAATAGACCGTATTGCTTTGTATCTCTCGTTTTGGTAATTAAAAATTGTATCCATGCTCTATAAATCTCATCAGCTTCATTCGGATTGTTTGTTTCCATTGATAGATCGGGTGGGGTAGTGACGGGAAATAGAGTTTGTAACTTTTGATGATACCTTAGTTTGGTATGCTTATCTATATTTTGATCTCTCAAACGTAATATTTGAATGGATGGCGTTCCACCCCAATTTTTCCATAGCTCAGGTTCTCTTTTTTTACCCTGATCTCTTCCTAACTGAGAAAACAAAAAAGTTAAGGCGCTTAATATACCGACCGATGAAAAGAAATGGAGTACTGATTGAAATTCGAATGAGTAAAACAAGCCGAGAACTATAAATGGAAGAAACAGAATAATAACCGGATAAAATCTTGCTTTTAAAGTATAATTATCAAACATTTATTTTCCTTTTAAAACACATAAGGCAGAATGTGTGTAGGGGTTAGAATCAATAAAAAGACTGGCAAAGGAGTTTGCAGATTCTCAAACTCCGATTTAAATTTTCTCACTGTATTCGAATCTGTACCACTCATAGTATTTGGACCAAAAGGATGCGTATGCCACTCACCTATATAGCCAAGCTGATTTGCTGTTTTTTCGTTTACTTCATTAATTGCCTCAGGTAAACCTTTTACTCCTCTAAAAAAACACGCGGGATTAGATTCGCTATCCGGTGGCGCCTTAATTAAGTCTACAACATGAATAACCTTAGTTTTATAGTTAGCCGCACCTACAAAAACACCACCGGTTTCATGTGGCATTGCCAACCCCATTTCTTTTTTCATTAATTCGACAATTCCAGGCTTCATTCTTATTTGCCATGATGGATCATTGACTGCTGTGAACACATCCATGGGTGAAATTTCCAACATCTTCTGAGAAGTGTGTAAGAAAGGCTCAACTTGTATAAAATTCAATAATATTTTCCCATTAATTGCTTGCTCCTTATGTGATTCAAGCTTTATTATGTTTGAAAAATAAGCAGCATGCATACTAACAATATCATCTGAAAGAACAGTGGTTTCGGAATTGCATCCTATACCTACAGTCACATTAAAATTATGTGATTCAGCTGATAATTCATTTTTTAGCCAAGTCGAAATTTCTTCAACTCTTTTATATTGAGAGTACAGCATTATTTGCAGATCATCTACGCGCGGATTTCTATCTTTTCCTTCAAAAAAAAGAATACCTAAGTTTCCAAAATCAGAAATGAATACTCTGCAAACCCTTGTTGCCATATCTATTTGCGAATTCACAAGATTTTGAAGAAAAACATTTGATGCGGTAAAATCGAAAATCCAAGTAAAAACTTTACTTAAATCATCAGATAAAAATATTTCACCGCTAAGTGGTATTGGTACAATGGAAAGCTTTTCGAATGGATAAATATTGTTTATTTCCTTTTTTATCGCTGTTGCCTTGTTTAAACCCACTGAATTTGATGGGACTGCATGTCTTACAAGATTGTGAGCGGATAAAACATCATTGTCGGCGATCATGAAATTTGTTGCACCTGCTCTTGCAAAGTGCATTATTATCTTAGAACCAAGTGCACCACAGCCAACGATTAAAGAATACTTATTTAATTCAACCTGTTCACCGGATATTTCTTTAGCTTTCTTTAAAGTTAATGGCTGATTATGTTTTTGAAATTTTACCGGTATATTATTAATAACCTTTTCGTCAGCCACATCAGGAGTATCAACTCTAAAATAAAAATTTATAAATTCAATATTGCCGGAAAAGCCTATTACATTTTTGGGTCTTTTTATAGCTACAATAACGGGAAAAAATAAGTAACTGTTGGTATCAAGCTCTGCAATGTGTCGTTCAAGATGGTTTGTATCAATGCCGAATTCTGCACAAAATTCTTTGAAACTTTCCCAGTCTTCAGGCAAGGTTACTGAGTAATTATTAAAAGATTGTTCATTATCTGACCAAACCAAATAACCATAATGATAATATTTTTTCGAAGGAATGCTTTTGTCCTTTTGCTTTTCCTTTTCAAAATCTTCAAGCGACTCTTTAATGTTTTCAAGAGTTATCTGTTTAATCATTTTAAAGGAAATGGTTTCCTCATCCCGCACACTTTCAAATAATATTACAGCGTAGTTTAAATTAGTAAGAAGAGATTTTTTTTCGTTAACGATATTAACTAACATATCGTAATCATAAATTACTGTTCCACTATATCCTTCCAATCGAAGAGGATCAAACTGATCTCCATTTTCTGTTAATTCGCCTGATGCAGCATCGCGTAACCAGTTTTCTATGCGGATAGCCAGGTCTTTAAGTCTTTTATTAGAATACCATTCAGTAAAATCACCTCTGACAAGGCAAAAGCCTGGCGGCTTCCCTTTCTTTGCCACGTATAAATGCGCTAACTGATCTTTTGGGAAATCCAAACGGTCCGGATAAACAATCGGTGCTGTAGATGGATATTGTTCAACATTTATAACAATTAGCACCGGTTCAATACTACGAATATCAATATTCTGGTATGTTCCTAAGGGAGGTAGTTCAACCACTATGTTTAAAGGAATGGCAATATATTTTTCATTCCAAGAAAGAAGCTTTAAAGATCTCTTCTTCAAATATCTTTTCAGCTCTTCTAAAGACTCTAATAACCTTATATTTTCGATATTCTGTTCAAAGCTCTGTAAAGCTGAACTATAGAGCTTTTGAGCCATACGATGAAGTATTATTTACTGCACCTAAAGTAGAGCCGCCTGTTGCAGCCGCAGTACCTTCTGCTTTTTTAGGCTTTACAGGTCCTTGGGCTGTTACTTCGTAAATTATAGGTTGAGGCGTTTTACCGGATTTATTAGCAACTGCTGTATTCAGAAAATTCTCGTCTCCAACCTTTTTTACATACTGTTCTTTTGCCTTATAATGAGGTGGATTATCTGCATTATTTTTTATCTCTTTACAGGAAGCAATCACTTTTGCAGTTCCACGTTTGTAGTTCAACATTTCTAAGGATGTTGCAACAGGTGTAGGATAATCTTCTTGAGGAGTACAGTTAAAGTAAGTCCAGGAACAATGATGAGGAGCTAAAAACAAATCCCAAGTTAGAGCTTTTTGATTAACGTCGTTTTTATGTCTTTTGGTTTTATCCAAAATAGTTGCCCAAGCTTCATGATCTGCGTCACCTCCAAACATTGCAAGCGTGCAAAAATCATTAGTAGTTGCATTCGCTTTAAACCTCGCCTGAAAAACCACACTAACACGGTTCTTGTCGACTTCTTCATCCGTTAAGTGTTCCTGATAAGGTGAGTGAATAAAAATTGAAAAAGTTTTGAGGTCTCTATCATTAAAGCGTGTTACAACGTCGCCAGGAACTCGCCGCACCAAATCCAAGCCGCTTAAGTCTTCATTTGCATCATATCCGACAATTACTATACGATTACCCGGTAAATCTTTATCTGAACTTTTATCTTGGTGAAGCTTTATTCGCCTTTTTGCTTCTTTATTAAAGCATCGCTCATCATCATTCGTTGCGGAACCCATTACCATTGGAGAAAACCATAAAACATCAATTAAAATCTCTCCTTTTTCTTTATTTGCTTTCTTGTAGTTTTTAGGATCACCTTGATAAAAATTACTTTCAAATCCGTGTAAATGGTCATCATCACCATGCGTTAAAATAAAAATGTCGGTGTAAGACACGTTTTCAACATCATTCACCTTTTTCTTTTTAAGAACTGTCAATAAATCTGCTTTAACGTCATATTGGGTAGGATCAGTTGTTCCTTTGCTTGTTTCTCGTATGTTGCAATCAACCATAATATGCGTTTCGTAACCATTTTCATTAACTGAAATCAAAGATTGGTCGCCATTATCTACCGGGTAATATTTAATATAAGATGATGCCATAAGAAGTTTAGGAGTTGGCATCTAAAAGAAAGCCATTGTTTAATGATGTTATTGTAAATGTCAAATTGTCTTTACTTGACGATCAAATTATTCTTCCAGACACCGCGAGTAAACATAGTTTTTCTTTTATTAATTGTACAGTCTCAGCTGTGTTCTTTAGACTGTTTATTTCTTCTCTCGTTATAACTATAATATTTCGTTTTTGTGAAAGATGAAAAGCAATTGTATTATGGGCGGCGTTTAAATCACCCATATTACCAGTTATGCCATTGTTTGCAATTAGGATTCCAAAATCTAATCCTCTTGAGGCAAGTTTTTGACAAAACCAATTGACTTCAATACTTGACACGGGATTGCTCCAATTCTTACATTCAATAAGAAATATATTAGGTAGAAAATTCAAACCAAATCTTGATTTTTCATTCCAGATCGCAATGTCAATTTCTTCGTTTTGGAAAGCATTCATCTGGTTTTTGAGAGCGATGGTTACTCCTGGTATTGTTTCAAAAAGATAGCATGCTAAATTTTCAAAGGATTTGCCTTTAAGCTGATTCGTTTCGCCATTATCGCACACCTCTAAAAAATCGGCCAACCGAGCTTTTGAATAGTTGGGCATATTAATTTACTTTATGTGCGATCTCATTTCTAATAATTCGAATTGAATTATCAAAATCATTCAGTTTTAATTTCTGTAGAAAATCCTCAATCTTAATAAAGAGATATTTGTTTGAGTTCGGCAATGAAAAACTTTCTGGTTTAAGCGTTTTATAAAAAATTAAATAGTTATAGCTATTATTAAATTTAGTAAGTTGATCTAAAAAAGTTGAAACATTATTTTGATTAAGATTCCTTTTAATTTCTACCAAGATTGGATTACCCATAATCGAAGAAAGGGCATCACTCCAAATCGAAAAATCGGCATTAAATCTGTCTTCGGTCGATAAACTATTTTCAACAAACTTGATATTGTATTGATTGAAAACTTCTTTAAAAAAATTTTCAATGTTCTGATGTGAATCATCAAGCGATTTCCATAAACTGTTTAGCTTTTCGTATCGAATATCAATTGCCTCTCCACCGCCATAAAATTTATGATACTTAGAACGTCTTAGTTCGTATGAAGAAGTAGTTTTGGGCTTAATATTTTTCAAGAAAAGATCAAAGCTAAACTTGATTTTTTCATATTCGTCGGGCGAAGACCTAACGAGGATTGAGTCAAAAAGGAAGTCTGGTTCATCTGTCGAGTTTGTTGATACTATTGAAAGAATTGGTTTATTTAAGGCACAGGCGACCCCGGCTTCAAAGGCTATATTCGAATTAGCCTCTGTATAGATAATAATAACAAAATCACATTCTTTAATAGAATTCTTAATAGCTTGTTGCAAAGATTTTCCTATTGTTAAATCAGACATGCCATCAAAAACTTGCACATCGTTATCTTTTAAAATTTTTTGAATTGTATTAGTGTCATCGCCGAAGCGATAGGATAAAAAAGCTTTCATAAACGATCTTCTTTTTAAAGATATGAACTTTTAGTGCCACCATTCATATTTAATCTGAAGGACTGATTTAAAGTGAAGCTAAATTGTAAGCGCATTTTTGAAAACTAAGTGAATATTAAAATATCGCAAAAGATGTTAAGTTCAGTTGTACACCCATGTTGTACTAAAAACAAAAAAACATGCAGTGGTTTTGTGTGAATGCCTGGTTACAATTGTTGTTGCTAAGTCCACTGTCAACATAGCGATTTTCCGAATTGATTTTTTGCAATGTTATCTGAAATTGACCAGTTGAATTGCTTCCTTAGGTGAAATTCAGTTGTGATTTGATTTGTGAACCTATTTTTTAACGAGGGCATAAAAGGCTTCCCCCTTCCAAACAAATCATTTCCACCGCTTACGAAGAAATAAATGTGGTTTATATATGATATAAATTTGATATAACTAATATTTTTAGTATTAGTAACTTTGTACTGTAAATTATTAGAATGAAGCGAATTACATCTACTGATTTAGCAAGTTGGAATTCCAGGAATTGTCAAGAATATTTGCCGTTACTGATAAGAAGACTCATTAGAGCAAGCGATGTTGATATAAATAGGATCCAGATCCCTGTTGGAGATAATATAATTCTGCCTGGTTATGATGGTTCATTGGAAGTATCAAATGGAACATATCCAATACCAACTGAGAAATCAGTTTGGGAAATAGGAAGTGGAAAAGATTTTGAAAAGAAAGCTGAGAATGATTTTTGTAAACGTAGTAAATCAATTAACGCCTCAGAAGCATCTGAAATTACATTTGTTTTTGTCACGTCGAAAATCTGGGCCGATAAAGAAAAATGGATTCAATTGAAACGGTCAATTGGTCTTTGGAGAGATGTTTTAGTCGTAGATGCATTGGTTTTGGAAGAATGGATAGAACAATTACCAAGTGTTGGTGTGTGGCTTGCAACACTTTTAGAAAAGCCATTCGGAAATATATTCCCTATAGATCAGTTTTGGCAAGAATGGTGTACGAATTTAAAATATCAGATCAGTACCGGATTGGTTATTTCTGGCAGAGAAAATGAAGCATCAAAATTAGCTTCTTTCTTTAGCAATGATCATAGTGTACTTTCTGTAAAGGCATCTACTGTTGAAGAATCAATAGCCTTTATTGGAGCAAGTATCTATTCGATGCAAGAAAATTTAAAAGAGGAAATTTTCGCTAAATCCTGTATTGTTAATAACGAAAATGATTTTCGTACATTAATCGCCTACAAAGCACCATTGATTTTAATTGCAAACTTTCAGGTTGGCAGCCTTGCAGACGTCGCTGTTGTTAATGGTCACCATGTGATTATACCTATAAGCACTGATGTTACTGCTGTACAAGCCGATATAGAATTAGCTCGAATAAGGCGGCTTGGTTTTGAAGAAGAATTACAAAAAATGGGATTTCAGCGGGAGGAAGCAGAACAACTAACAAGGGATTCGGGACAGAGTCTTTCTGTTTTAAGACGGCTATTAAAATTCGAAAAAAATAGGCAACCCATTTGGGCTCAAAACGGACATCATATAGATATTCTGCCGGCATTATTGCTGGGGATGTGGGACGAGGGAAATGAAGAAGATAAATCAATTGTCAGTTTTATCGCTGGCGAACCATACGAAACCTACATTTCAAAACTAACTCGTTGGCAAATGGAGAAAGACCCTCCAGTTCTTAAAATAAAGAACACTTGGCGATTAACATCAACCTTAGATGCGTGGTCTATTTTGTCTGCATTTGTCACAAAAAATCATTTGGATAATTTAAGAGGGGCATTCCTAAAAGTTGTAGGAGAAATTAATCCTGATCTCCAACTAGAGCCTGAAGTTCGTTATCTAAGAAATATATATGGCAAAGCACCAAAATTTTCTTATTGGCTCAAAGAAGGTGTTTGCCAATCTTTGATAATGATTGGCGTTTTTGGAGAAAATTTCAAGTTAAAATGCATTCAATCCCCGCAGGCATTTGTCGATATATTGATTCGTGATCTTTTACATTCAGCTGACGGTAATACCTGGTGTAGTTTGCATAGAACACTTCCACTTTTGGCTGAGGCTTCGCCAAAATCATTTTTGAATGAAGTAGAATCTTCACTTCGTCAAAGTGACCCTCCAATTATGAAATTATTTACTGGAGGTACAAGGAACGACAATTTTTTTACTTCTGTCAATTACTACCCGCAGCTTTTATGGGCATTTGAAAATTTGCTTTTTTCACCAGAGTATATATTACGAGCAACCTTGATTTTGGGTAAACTTTCGAGATTAGATCCAGGTGGAGAGCTTGTTAATAGGCCTATAAATAGTTTAAGAGCAGCGTATATACCTTGGTTTCGTCAAACACAAGCGGATTTGACTTCAAGAAAAAACGTTTTAGAAAAATTGATGGTTACGGAGCCGGATGTTGCCTGGAAGCTGTTCCTTAGCATCTCACCTCAAGACCATGCAAGTGTTTCACCTATTCATAAATGTAAGTGGCGATTTAACACACAGCGTATTGAAAGAATAGCAACGCAAAAAGATGTGATTGATTTCTATTCTTTTTTGTTTGACAAGCTTTTGATTCTTGCTGAAGGAAATGAATCAAGAACATCTGTACTTGTTGATTTTTACCCTAATCTTAATTTTCCTGAAAGAGACAAGTTACTAGATTTCTTGAAAAAGGGTAGATCGCATTACCAAGAAAAAAACTTGGTGTGGAATGAATTAAGACAACTCTTATCGAAGCATAAAGAACATTCAAAACAACAATGGGCGCTACTTAAAAGTGATTTGGCAAAACTTGAAGTTGTATTCAATTTATATACTCCAGAGACGACTAAAGAAAAATGCAAATATCTTTTTGAAGAAGATTGGCCATACTTTCCTGAAGGAATAAAAAGACAAGAAATGTCCCATGATGAAAGTGAAAAACTTTCAGCTAAAAAAAGAAAATCAGCCTTCCGAAAAATATATGTCGAAGAAAAAATCGAAGGAATTTTTGAGCTTGTAAATGAAATAAAACTTATCCACCTTGTTGCGAGAACAGCGGCACAACTTAAACTGACCAAAACCGAAGAAAAGAAAATTCTTGCGTTGTTAAGTCCTGATCAAAAGAACAAACATACAGCCTTCGCACTTGAATACATATTCACCAAAGCATTAAATGATGAAGCATGGGTTAAATGGGCGTGGAAAATAGTTAGCAGATACGGTTCAGATCCTGAAACTTGCGCTAATTTTTTTCTTTATCTACCCCAGAGAAAATGCTTTTGGGAAATCTTAGACGATTGTGATGCTGACATCTCGAAAATATATTGGCAAAAAATGAGACCTCACTTTTTTCGTGATAACAATGAAGACGCTTTGTATATCATTTCGAACTTACAAGCGGTAAATAGAAATGTTATCATATTGGACAACATTGCTTATTATGCAAAGGAATTTTCCTCTAAACTACTAGCTGATCTTTTAGAAAAGGCTATAACAACAAAATCGGATGAAGAATTTAAAATTGAACGCCATCATATAGGACAAATTTTTAAGCAACTTCATTTGCGCAATGATTTATCGCAAGAAAAGCTCAGTCAACTTGAATGGATGTATTTGCCATTTTTAGCTTCGGATTACGGTGAGCAAAAACCAATAAACTTATTTCATAAATTAACCCGTGATCCTGAATTTTTTACTGAAATAGTTAGTTATGTATATATGCCTGAGGACAATACTAATCAAGCATCTCTTTCGGAAGAAGAACTTAAAACCAAATACGCTCTTGCAAATAATGCCCGACAGTTGCTTGATGCATGGAGAGGCATTCCTGGAAGCCGAAATGACGGCACAATTGATTTAAGTACACTGAATGATTGGATATATATAGCTCGAAAAAAGGCGATAGAAATTAATAGGATTTATGGGGTTGACAGTGAAATAGGAAATCTTTTAGGCTCTTTTCCAAGAAATATTAAAAATTGGCCGCCTGATGAAATCTGCAGTGCCATTGAAGAATTAAACAGTGATGTTGTTTTAAGCCATTTTGAATGTGAAATCGTTAATAGTAGAGGCGTTACTTCTCGTTTACCATTCAGTGGTGGGGAGCCAGAACGAAATCTTGCTAAATACTTTAAAGAAAAAGCTGATCGAATCAGCAATAGATATCCTTTTACAGCTACTGCACTTTTCAACTTGGCTGAAAGATATAAAAGACAAGCTATAGATGAAGATGAAAGCGCATTACTGGATGAAATGCGGTAATTAATGTAATTACCTTTATAAAAACAAGTAAAAGAGATGAATAAGGCGCTTGTGCAACTCTTGTGCAATAAAAAAGCAGCTAAAAATTTTACTTTATAACTGCTTAATTTTCAAGTGACCCCGCAGAGACTCGAACTCTGGACCCGCTGATTAAGAGCTATGATACATTTACTATTTGCCAATTACTGCATCTAACGCTTCATCAATATCCTTGTGAATGAAATTAGCCTGATAACCTATCGTCGTTTGTATGCTTGCGTGCCTATAAAGTTTCTGAAGCATTTGAACAGGTATACGGTCACCTGAAATATTGCCGAAGGTGTGCCTGGCAATATGCATAGTTAATTTCTTTTCAATACCTGCAGCAGGACCTACGTATTTATTTAAAAACTTGTCATACCGGCTTGTTAAGAAATTTATCTGTCTTTCTAAATAAAATTCATCTTTTAAATGGGCTGAATCCTTCAAATCAGGAAATACAAAATCGTTATTTGATCTTTTGAACGGGCGGTATTTTTCCAATATAGCTGCCGCCTTTGCGGGAATTTTCAATGAATCGTCCTTATCATTTTTACCCATTGAATAATATAATCTCCCGTCATTGATTGCATTCCATTTTAAAGTGAACGCATCTGCTATCCGCATGCCTGCAAAATAGTAATTGAATAACCAGATGTTTCTCGCATGATTGAAACGCGAATCAGTCAATTCAACTTCCTCAAGGCGTTTAACTTCTTCTTGTGTAAGACCTTCTTTTTTAGAAGCGGGAAATTTAATCTTTATACCATTCTTTCCGAACGGAGAAATAGCTTTACTGTCAATCACTTTGTTTCTATCAGCGTGTGCATACACCGAACGAATAACGACAAGGTGATTCATAACCGTTCTTTTTCCTTTGCCTCCACTGCCTTTAAGATACACTGTGAACTTTTCTAATAATCCTGGAGTGATGGCAGTAAAAGGTATATCCTTATCAAGAAGAAATTTCTTAAAATTCTCATGCCTTTGTTCTTCTGTTAGCTGCTTGTTTGTAATTCTTTCATTTTTCTTTTCATCGGCAGAGATAGTTTTAGGTTTCGGATTCAGCACAAATTCTTTAAAATGCCTAATTCTTGGTTTGTCAGCCGTATATTGATTATATTTCTTTGCATCTCTCAACCCGTTTAAGTACGATAGAGCCTGTGCAAAAAACATACTTTGTGTCGGAGGCTTAATAGTTTCCTTTACCTGAATGGCTGTAACATTTTCATTCTTTGTTTCTAAATCCAACGAAACACCATTAACATCCGCGATCCTTTTTAATATTAAATTATTAAGCCGTGCTGAGTTCGGGTGGCTCGATTTTACCTTTCGGTTTATCTTGTCCCAATCACTTTTCTTTATTGATTGCCCTAAACTAATAATCGTAGGAACACGATTCTTGAGTATCTTCAGTATGAGGGGGTGAGTGCCATCTTTATTCGGGCGGCTTCTCATTACCACTTTAATAGTAGCAGTAGCCATAAATTTGATTTGTTCAATAAAGGTACAAAACCTTGGTCACACAGTGGTCACACAAAAGAAGTTTTTTTATGAATTTATATGTTATTGTAAAGAAATGAGAATGAGATAAAATATTGATTTCAAATACATATTAGACCATATCAATACAAATTTTTAAGGACTGAAAATCCTTGTGTCGGCGGTTCGATCCCGCCCCACACCACTGCATAAGAGGTCTTACACATTTGTAGGGCTTTTTAATTTTTATTAATTTACAGGTTATAACATCAAAAATAAAGAGGCTGACTCACAACTTTGAGACAGCCTCTTAAATGCTCCCGTCTTGATAGTACAGAACAAATTTTTCTGTAAAAACAGCGTAAAATTTGCTTTAAAAGGTATGTTTATTCATGGTTAACAGCGGCTTGTTTGTTCCGGTGTTTTATTATTGAATGAAGGTAATAGCGGCCCTATTACAGCAGGTGCGGCTTTTGTATCTGAAAATAGAACTATCGTATCAACTTAAAAGAAAATTAAGATTGCATTATAAAAAAAGTTGATAGAATGTGTCATATTTGATATTTAGAAACGCCTACTGAATGCCCAATTCTCGTGTTTATATACCTACTGCAGTAGACCTTTTACCGGAAAGTAAATTGTACAGACTGATTGAAAACCGTAAGGTATTTACAATGGGAAATTGTGAATTAAACATTTACGAAACCTACCAATCTGCAGAAAGTATTCAATTAAAGTTTAATGATCTGGTTATTACCAGTATGATTCGCGGAAAAAAAATTATGCACGTGCATGATGATGTTTCTTTTGATTATATACCGGGCGAATCATTAATATGGCAGGCAAATAAATGGATGGTAATAGATTTTCCTGAAGCAACAGAAGATAATCCAACTCAATGTGCGGCGCTTACCATCAGTAACGATGAAATCCTGGAAACGCTTCATTTTTTAAACAGGAAATATCCGAGGCTGGAGGAAAGTGGTGATTGGAAAATAAATATGGAGCAATTCTTTTTATTAAACTCGGAAGATTTTACTGCTGCAATAAATAAAATGATAAAAGTATCAATGGATAGCAGCAGGATGAAAGATACATTTGCTGAACTTGCTTTGCGTGAACTCTTATTAAAACTAATGCAAACCCAGGCAAGGCAGTTTGTAGAAGCCCAATATAAAGAAATGGCAAGCTACAATCGTTTTGCCGCCATGATACAGTATGTGCAGGAGAATATTCATCAGAGAATTTCTGTTAATGATTTATGCAGGAAAGTGTATATGAGCCGGCCTACTTTCTTCCGTATATTTAAAAGAGAATTTGGCATAACGCCAATTGAATATATTATTAAAGAAAAAATGAAACTGGCTAAAGATATTTTATTAAATTCCAATATTACTATTAACGATGTAGCATACCAGTGCGGCTTTAACAGCGTTAATCATTTTATTAAAACATTTCGCCAGTTTGAAAAAATCACACCACTGCAGTTTAAAAAAATGCAGTACCCCGGCGTCATTCTATAACTATTCTTTTACGCACAAGCGTTAGTTATTATTTACACTCCTTGAAACATCAAAAAATTTAACGCCATTATATTTTAAACAGTATTAATTTTACACCTCAAAAATTATTGGTTCACAATTTTATATTGAACTGAAATTGAAAACAAACACAACACATAACAACTCACATGTTTCTCATCCCGCATCGATGAGTGTTGTTTTATTACCAAATCCATGTTGTTTCCGGCCAGCACGACGACCGAGAATTTAATATCTCCTCATGCATTCCTGCAAGATGTAACTAAGCCGTTGCACCTAAACAATCATCTCTTATAATTTATATCAAACAAAGTGGAACAACATATAATAGTACGTATAGCCAATAGTGGCGATGCACATTTCGCAGAAACTATTACTGCAGAAATGGAAGAATCTGCAAAAGCACGAGGCACCGGTATAGCCAAGCGCAGCATATCATACATTATCCAAAAAATGATTGAAGACAAAGCGGTAATTGCTTTAACCGAAAATAATACATGGGTTGGCTTTTGTTATATAGAAGAATGGAGCCATGGTGAGTTTGTTGCCAACAGTGGTTTAATTGTAGCGCCTGCTTTCAGAAAAACAGGTATTGCAAAACAGATTAAGCAAAGGATATTTCAATTATCAAGAGAAAAATATCCCAACGCAAAAATATTTGGATTAACAACAGGCCTTGCCGTCATGAAGATAAACAGCGATCTTGGATACGAGCCGGTTACTTACAGTGAGCTTACACAGGATGAAACTTTTTGGTCAGGTTGCAAAAGCTGCGTTAACTATGATATTTTGATGAGTAAAGAACGCAAGAACTGTTTTTGCACCGCAATGTTATACGATCCCGCAGATCATTACGAGCCAACAGAAACCAAAGAGCATTTTAATAAAAAAAGCAAAGTGTATGAGCGCCTGATGAATATTAAGCAAAATGGATTTAGAAAAGCTTTTCAGAAGAAAGATAAAAACAAAGAAGAAAAAAAGAATCGTTCACTTGTTTCAATGTTCTCTCTTATATTTTCCTAAGTAAAAATTCAAAAGTAAAAAACGTGTTCATTTTCAATTTTTAATTGATGAAAAAAGTTGTTCTTGGTTTTTCCGGTGGCTTGGATACAAGTTTCTGTGTAAAATATTTAACTGATGATAAAGGTTATGAGGTACACAGCATTATTGTAAATACCGGTGGTTTTACAGAAGATGAATTAAAGAAGATAGAACAACATGCTTATACATTAGGCGTAAAAACACATACAACTGTTGATGCGGTTAAAGGATATTATGATCGTATTATAAAATACCTCGTGTTTGGAAATGTATTGAAGAATAATACATATCCTTTAAGTGTAAGCGCAGAGAGATTAGTGCAGGCTTTACATATTGCAGAGCATGTAAAAAAATTAAATGCCGATGCAGTTGCACATGGTAGCACCGGCGCCGGCAACGACCAGGTGCGTTTTGATATGGTGTTTCATATCATGATTCCCAACGTTGACATTATAACACCCATTCGCGATTATAAATTAAGTCGTGAAGATGAGATTGCTTATTTAAAGCAAAAAGGTGTTCAGATGAATTTTGAGAAAGCTGCTTATTCAATCAATAAAGGTTTGTGGGGAACAAGTGTTGGTGGCAGAGAAACATTAAATAGTAAAGGTATATTACCTGAAGAAGCGTGGCCAACGCAAGTAACAAAACAAGATAGTGAAGAAGTAAAACTATATTTTGAAAAAGGGGAGTTGATGGCTGTAAATGATAAAATATTTGATCATCCAACAGAAGTCATTCAGCATTTACAAGGCATAGCAGGAGCTTATGGCATCGGCAGAGATATTCATGTTGGCGATACAATCATTGGTATAAAAGGCCGTGTTGGTTTTGAGGCCGCAGCGCCTATGATCATTATTAAAGCACATCATGCATTAGAAAAACATGTACTTACAAAATGGCAATTAAGCTGGAAAGATAATATCGCAAACTTTTATGGTAATTGGTTACACGAAGGACAAATTCTTGATCCTGTTATGCGTGATATTGAAGCTTTCTTACAAAGCTCACAAAAAAATGTAACAGGTGATGTATTTATTCAACTCATGCCATATCGTTTTCAAATCATCGGCATAGAAAGCGAACATGATTTAATGAATAGCAAGTTTGGAAAATATGGTGAAATGAATACTGGTTTCACTGGCGAAGATGTAAGAGGCTTTAGTAAAATATTCGGTAATCAAACAGCAATGTATCATTTTTTGAATAGTGATAAGTAGTAAGTTTTAGGTAATAAGTTTTGCAGTGCCGCAGGCTTTTACTTATAACTTATTACTCATAACTTATAACTCATGATAAAGGTCGGAATCATAGGTGGTGCTGGTTATACAGGTGGAGAATTAATTCGTTTATTAATTAATCATGCTGAAGCTGAAATTGTTTTTATAAATAGCAAAAGCAATGCAGGTAATTCAATTACTAAAGTGCACCAGGATTTAATGGGCGAAACTGATTTAAAATTTTCTGATTCTTTAAGCAACGGTATTGACGTTCTCTTTTTATGTCTTGGTCATGGAGAATCAAGAAAATTTTTATCAGAAAATGAAATTGCTGATCATATTAAAGTAATTGATCTTGCAAATGATTTTCGTCTGGCTCAAAGCTCAAAGCTCAAAGCTCGAAGCTTCGTCTATGGGTTACCAGAATTAAATAAAGAAGCAATTCAATCAGCACAAAACATTGCAAACCCCGGTTGCTTTGCAACAGCAATACAATTAGGTTTATTACCATTGGCAGAAGCTGGTTTGTTAGATGAAATTTATACAACAGGCATTACAGGTTCAACGGGTGCGGGGCAGTCTTTATCATCCACATCGCATTTTAGCTGGCGCTCAAATAATATACAAGCGTATAAAACTTTAACGCACCAGCATTTGGGCGAGATCGTTCAATCGTTAACGCAACTGCAATTAAACAGTAACATAGAATTATCATTCGTTCCGTGGCGCGGGGATTTTACAAGAGGCATATTTGCAAGCTCAACAGTTCACTGTGAAAGTTCATTGGATGAATTAAAAATTTTATACAAAGATTATTACAGCAACAGCGCATTCACTTTTGTAAGTGATGATGCGATTTTTCTAAAACAGGTTGTGAATACAAACAAATGTGTTATTCAATTGGAAAAAGTTGGCAACAAATTAGTAGTGCATACTGCACTTGATAATTTATTGAAAGGTGCATCTGGACAAGCGGTGCAGAATATGAATCTTATGTTTGATCTCGATGAGAAGAGCGGATTGAAATTGAAAGCAACAATGTTTTAAGTTTTAAGTAATAAGTTATATGTAATGCAGAATTACAAAGATTTAAAAGTTTGGGAAAAAGCACATTCATTTACATTACAGGTTTATGAATGCACAAAAGTTTTTCCTAAAGAAGAATTATATAGCTTAACAAATCAACTTAGAAGATCTGCTTCATCAATTCCGGCAAACATTGCCGAAGGCTGTGGTAAAAATTCAAATCAAGAGTTTGCCCATTTCTTAAACATTGCATTAGGTTCATCAAACGAATCAGAATATTTTCTTATCCTTTCAAAGGATTTATCATATTTAAAAGAAGAAATTTTTCAAACATTATTTAAATTAATTAACGAAGTAAAGGGAATGTTGATTGCACTCATCAATAAAGTGCGTTCCTAACTTATTACTTACAATTTACAACTTATGACTTTATTTGACGTCTATCCTTTAAACGACATTACAATTACCAAAGCACAAGGTGCTTATGTGTGGGACGAAAATGGTGTGCAGTATTTAGATCTTTATGGTGGTCATGCAGTCATTAGCATTGGTCATACACACCCGCATTGGGTACAAAGAATTGAAGAACAATTAAACAAAATTGCTTTTTATTCTAACTCGGTTCATATACCAATGCAACAAGAGTTGGCTGATAAATTGGGCAAGGTTAGTGGCAAAGACGAGTATCAATTGTTTTTGGTGAACAGCGGCGCCGAAGCAAATGAAAACGCATTAAAACTTGCATCATTTCATACAGGCAAAAAGAAAATTGTTGCCTTCAGTAAAGCATTCCATGGCAGAACCTCTTTGTCCGTTGCAGCAACCGATAATAAAAATATTGTTGCGCCGGTTAATGAAACATCTAACATAGATTTTCTTCCGTTCAATGATGAAGCTGCATTGAAAGAATACTTTCAAACGAACGGGAAAAAAGTTGCAGCGGTAATTGTTGAGGCTATCCAGGGTGTTGGTGGCATTAATGTGGCAACAGAAAGTTTTTTAAAACTCATCAGAAATTTATGTGATACAAATGATGCAGTATTTATTGCTGATGAAGTGCAGTGTGGTTATGGTCGTAGCGGAAAATTCTTTGCTTTGGATCATGCAGGTGTAAATGCAGATATTTATACAATGGCAAAAGGCATGGGCAATGGTTTTCCGATTGGTGGTATTTTAATTGCTCCTTACATTAAACCAAAACACGGAATGTTAGGAACAACGTTTGGTGGAAATCATTTGGCATGTGCGGCCGCATTAGCAGTGCTTGAAGTAATTGAAAAAGAAAATTTAATTGAGATGAGCAAACAACGCGGTATGTATCTCATGAATAAATTAAAAAGTTTTGATGGCATTGAAAACGTACGTGGCAAAGGTTTGATGATTGGGTTTGATGTACCTGAAGATATTAAAGACTTGCGTAAAAAATTATTGAATGATTATTTCATCTTCACCGGTGAAGCAAAACCCAACGTTATTCGTTTGTTGCCAGCATTGAATATTACACGCAAGCAGGTTGATGAATTTTTAGATACATTGACTGAGGCGATAGAAGAGATGAAAACTCCTGCCCCCAAAGGGGTTGAAGAGAATGCCTTGACTTAATTTATCAAAATAAAACACTCCCTTTAGGGTTGGAGTAAAATGAAACAATTTATATCTGTTCATGATGCGGGCAACATAAATGCATTGGTTGAAAAAGCATTGATGTATAAAGCAGATCCGTTAAAGGATAAAACTTTAGGCGCAGGTAAACGCATTGGATTATTGTTTTTGAATCCAAGCTTGCGCACAAGGTTGAGCATGCAGGTTGCTGCTGCGAACCTTGGAATGGATGCGATTGTTTTTAATGTTGATAAAGAAGGTTGGGCGCTTGAATTTGAAGAAGGCGCTATCATGAGTGGCAACACGGTTGAACATATAAAAGATGCCGCGCCGGTGTTGGGAAATTATTTTGATATTCTTTGTATCAGAACATTTCCTTCATTAAAGAATCGTGATGATGATTACAGCGAATTATATATCTCGCAGTTTATAAAATATTGTGGTGTTCCTGTTATTAGTTTGGAAAGTGCAACGTTGCATCCGTTGCAAAGTTTGACCGATGTAATTACAATCACAGAAGAAATTAAAAAGTCAAAATTAAAAAGTCAAAAGCCGAAAATTGTTCTCACATGGGCGCCGCATGTAAAACCTTTGCCGCAATGTGTTGCCAATAGTTTTGCGCAATGGATCAACGCATGGGGTGAAGCAGAGTTTGTGATCGCTCATCCTGAAGATTATGAGTTAAAAGAAGAATTTACAACTGGTGCAACAATAACACATAACCAGGATGAAGCTTTGAAGAATGCAGATTTTGTATATGTAAAAAACTGGAGCACCTATAAAGATTACGGTAAGATATATGAGAATGATCCAGGCTGGATGTTGACGGAAGATAAACTTGCTTTAACCAACAATGCAAAGGTTATGCATTGCTTACCTGTAAGAAGAAATGTTGAATTAAGTGATGAAGTGTTAGATAGTACAAATAGCATTGTTACACAACAGGCAGCAAATCGTGTTTGGGCTGCACAGGCAGTGATAAGTACCCTCCTAACCTCCCTAAAGGGAGGAATTAAATCCTGAGTATGAAGGATCGTTTACTTGTTATAAAAGTTGGCGGAAATATTATTGATGATGAAAAAAAGCTTTCCTCATTTCTTAAATCTTTTTCATCCGTAAAATCGCATAAAATCCTGGTTCATGGCGGTGGAAAAATTGCAACTGATATTGGTAATAAGTTAGGCATCGAATCAAAATATATTAACGGAAGAAGAATAACGGATGATGAAACAATTGATTTGGTAACGATGGTTTATGGTGGATTAATCAATAAAAAAATTGTTGCGCAATTGCAATCATTTAACTGTAATGCAATTGGTTTAACGGGCGCTGATGGAAACATTATTCCTGCAACAAAGCGCGTTGTAAAAGATGTTGATTTTGGTTGGGCAGGAGACATTGATAATTCAAAAGTCCAAAATCAAAATTTAAAAGCTTTAATTAACAATGATTTTGTTCCGGTGTTTGCATCACTAACGCATGATGAACATGGACATATTTTAAATACGAATGCTGATACAATTGCTTCATCATTGGCAGTTGCACTTTCAATAAATTATGATGTAAGATTGATTTATTGCTTCGAGAGAAAAGGCGTGTTGGAAAATATAGACGATAATAATTCTGTTATCAATCTTATCAATAAAGAAAAATATAAACAACTGTTGGATGAACAAAAATTGTTTGCAGGCATTCTGCCTAAAATTGATAATGCTTTTGCCGCAATTGATGCCGGAGTAAAAGAGGTATTAATTGGTGATGCGAATGATTTAATTCAAAACACAACTGGTAATACTATTGGAACGTTAATAACGCAATAATGCAGATTGAAGAATTATATAATGATGCTTTACTATTGCTGCAGTTATTGATTTCAACTCCCTCTTTTTCAAAAGAAGAGAATAAAACCGCTAATCTTATTGAAAGTTTTCTTCAATCAAAAAATATTGAAACAAACAGGTTGCTGAATAATATTTGGGTAACCAGCAAATATTTTGATGCCGACAAGCCAACCATCTTATTAAACTCACATCACGATACAGTAAAGCCAAACAAACAATATACAAGAGATCCTTTTAAAGCTGATATTGAAGACGAAAAATTATTTGGTTTAGGTAGTAATGATGCGGGTGGTTGTTTGGTTTCGTTGATAGTAACGTTTATACATTTTTATACTCAACAAAATTTAAAATACAATCTTGTTTTAGCGGTTACTGCGGAAGAAGAAATAAGCGGAAAAAATGGAATAGAATTGCTGTTATCACAATTGCCAAAAATTGATTGTGCAATAGTTGGTGAACCAACGTTAATGAACATGGCTGTTGCGGAGAAAGGCTTACTGGTATTGGATTGTACAGCACATGGCAAAGCTGGTCATGCAGCGAGAGAAGAAGGTGATAACGCTATTTATAAAGCAATAAAAGATATTGAATGGTTTCGCACATTTAAGTTTGATAAAGTGTCTGATTTGCTTGGACCAAACAAGATGAGCGTAACCATTATTAATGCAGGTTCGCAACATAATGTTGTTCCGGGTGAGTGTAAATTCACGGTTGATATTCGTGTAAATGAGTTGTACGATTTTGATGAAGTGGTCAATATCATCAAACAAAATATTCAGGCGGAGGTTGCACCAAGAAGTTTGCGATTAAGATCAACCAACATTGAGTTAAGTCATCCTTTGATAATAGCGGGACTTGATTTGAACCGAACATATTATGGTTCGCCAACAACCAGCGATAAAGCTTTAATGAATTTTCCTGCATTAAAAATGGGACCTGGAGATAGCGCAAGAAGTCACAGTGCAGATGAGTTTATTTATGTTGATGAAATAAGGCACGGAATTGAATTGTATATTCAGTTGTTGAACAAAGTAATTTTATAGAATGAAGCTTTGGCAAAAAAATACAGCATCATTAAAAGAAGTTGAAAAATTTACGGTTGGTAATGATCGTGATTTTGATATACAACTTGCACCATTTGATGTGCTTGGAAATATTGCACACGCAAAAATGTTAGCTACAATTGGTTTATTAACAAATGATGAAGCTGAAGTGTTGGTAAGGGAGTTGAGGTCAATCTACTCATCAATTCAAAATTCAAAATTCAAAATTCAAAACGATGTTGAAGATGTGCATTCACAAATAGAATTTTTACTAACTGAAAAGTTGGGTGATGTTGGTAAGAAGATTCATTCTGCAAGAAGTCGCAACGACCAGGTTTTAGTTGATTTGAAATTATTTTTAAGAAGTGAAATTGAACAACTTGTTTTGACAGTGCAATCATTTTTTGAACTGCTGGTTGAACAAAGTGAAAAACATAAAGATGATTTATTGCCTGGTTATACGCATTTGCAATTAGCAATGCCTTCATCATTTGGATTATGGTTTGGAGCCTATGCAGAAAGTTTAGTTGATGATTTAATTACTGTAAAAGCAGCTTATAAAATCCTCAATAAAAATCCTTTGGGTTCTGCCGCGGGTTATGGCTCTTCATTTCCAATCAACAGAAAACTTACAACCGAACTATTAGGTTTTGATGATTTGCATTACAACGTTGTGTATGCACAAATGAGTCGTGGTAAAACAGAACGTATTGTGGCATCAGCATTAGCAAACGTTGCAGATACATTAGCCAAACTTTCAATGGATGTTTGTTTATATATCAATCAAAATTTTGGATTCATTTCTTTTCCTGGAGAATTTACGACCGGCAGCAGCATCATGCCGCATAAAAAGAATCCTGATGTGTTTGAATTGATCCGTTCACATTGTAATCAAATAAAGGCGTTGCCGAACGAGATCATGATGATGACAACAAATCTCCCCTCAGGTTATCACCGCGATCTTCAATTGTTGAAAGAGCATTTGTTTCCCGCATTTACAATGTTGAAAGATTGCATGAGTATTGCATCATTAATGTTAAGCAATATTGAAGTGAAGAAAGATATTCTTGCAGACGAAAAATATAAGTATCTATTTAGTGTAGAAGAAGTAAATAAACTTGTTAACGAAGGAATAGCTTTTCGTGATGCATATAAAAAAATCGGGTTAGATATCGAAGCCTATCAATTCAAGTATTCAACAAACATTCATCATACACATGAAGGCAGCATTGGCAATTTGATGAACGATAAAATTGCAGCGAACATGAAAACTATTCTTGAAAGTTTTCATTTTGAAAAATATCATGCGGTAATTGAAAAGTTGTTATCAAATTAAAACCGCACTCCCGCTTCAATCTTAATTGGCAAAGTATTTTCCTGCGGCGGTACCGGGCAATTATAGCCATCAGTATAGGCACAATAAGGATGATATGCTTTATTAAAATTGATTAATATAGTATCGCTTTTGGGTATATTTAAATCAATATAACGTCCTCCTTCGTATGTTTCATTACCGCTGGTTACATCTGTAAAGGGAATAAATAAATAATCTTTATAGTCAGCAGACTTTATTAATTCCTGCGATTGATAAACATTTAGTTTATATTCTTTTTTATCAATCACAAAAAATACTTCGGCATACTTTACATATGTTTTACGCATACCGCTTGAAGTGCTCATTTGAAAAGGCTTTTCATTTGGTGTTTTTACAAAATGTGCATTCACCGCATACTTTGCCTCAAATGGGAAAAAATGAATGCCTTTAAAACTTTTTTTTGCTTTTGCACTAAGCGGCGTGTGATAAGGATCGTCATATTCTGTTTTCAATTCATTTTGAAAACGCTTGGTATCGTTTATAACAGCAGTATCATTTTGTGTAAAAGCAATAATGCTTATCAGGACAAAATTTAAAACAAACAAAAATCGTTTCATAATAAACCGCTAAATTAACCGCATATTATTTGCTTTATTTACTTTTAAAAAATCCTTAAATAAAAAATATGAATTCTAAAAAACATACGCACAAAAAGGGCATTGGAAGATTCTTTGATCACCTTTCCGGTGTTGTAACCAGAGTTACCGGTAAGCCTATTGCTTTCATTCTTGCTTCCATCATTATTATAACATGGGCAATCACAGGTCCGATATTTAAATTTTCAGATACATGGCAATTGGTTATCAATACCGGCACTACAATAATCACATTTTTAATGGTGTTTATTATTCAACAGTCGCAGAATAAAGATACAATTGCGGTTCATCTAAAATTAAATGAGCTTATTGCTGTTACCAAGGGTGCCAGCAACCGCTTAATTGATGTAGAAGATCTTACCCCGGAGGAATTAGACATACTTAAAAATTTCTATATTAAACTATCTGAACTTGCCGAGAAAGAAGATGATATAAGCTGTACACATACTATTGAGGAAGCAGAAGGCATTCATAAACTTAAAAGCAGAAAAAAAATTGCAGCCTCACCTCCGGCTTCTTAAAATTTATTCTTCCACATCATGCTTTCAACCGGCTTCTCAGGCTGCTGGCTGTATTTGGCATTTTTCTTTTGATTGTATTTCACTTCAATCTCACCATCAACAGGAAAATAAATTAACTGGCCAACAGGCATGTTTTTATATACTTTCACCGGTTGTTTCACAGAAATTTCCAGCGTCCAGTGCCCGCAAAAACCCACATCTCCTTTACCTGCGGTTGCATGAATGTCTATACCCAATCTACCTGTAGAACTCTTGCCTTCCAAAAAGGGTACATGCGCATGGGTTTCTGTATATTCAGCTGTTGTACCCAAATAAAAAATATGCGGGTACAACACAAACCCTTCTTCCGGAATTTCAAAATACTCTATCTCGTTATGTTTCTTCGCGTCTAAAATATGTTCACGGTAAGTAGCCAGCCATTTACCCAAGTGCACATCATAACTGTTGCTGCCAAGATCTTCACGATTATAAGGTTCAATTTTAATTGTACCTTTTTCAATCTCTTCAAGTATGCGTGTGTCGGAAAGAATCATTGTGTAATTATTTTATTCAAAACCTGTCAGGTCTGTAGCAAATTCATTGCAAATAAATTATAAATCCTTCAATTCAAAATCACAAGTTTCCCACTATTTCTTTTCAACAATTCGCTTCTATCTTTAATAAAAATTTATTCATGGAATTTGGACGCGTTCCCGAAGACGAATTAAACACCGTTGATTTCAGCTTGCCAAAAGAACCTGTGTTTAACAAACAAATATTATCCGGCAAAAAAAACAAAAATGCCAGGATGTATATTGGTTGCGCAAAATGGGGAAGAACAGAATGGGTTGGCAAAATATATCCTGAAAAAACTAAAGAAAAAGATTTTCTGCAATATTATGTGCAGCACTACAACAGCATTGAATTAAATGCTACGCACTATAAAATTTACGGCCCAAAAGCTATTGAGAAATGGAAAGAAAAAGCCGGTGATAAAGATTTTTTGTTTTGCCCGAAAATGTATAAAGGCATAACACATTTTGGAAAACTTACCGGTAAATATTTTATCACGACAGAATTTTTAAGAGGCATTCTTGCATTTGAAGAACATCTTGGCCCTATGTTCATCCAGGTTAGTGATGCATATTCTTCAAAACGTAAAGATGAGTTGTTTGAATTTTTAAGATCATTGCCAACAGATATGCAATTCTTTTTAGAAGTGCGGCATCCTGATTGGTTTAAAGAAGATACGAGCAAAGAATTATTTGAAGCATTACATGAGTTAAACATCGGCGCAGTTATTACAGATACAGCCGGCAGAAGAGATTGTGCGCATATGCATTTAACTCTTCCAAAAACTTTTATACGTTATGTTGGCAATAGTTTACATCCTACAGATTATACACGCATTGATGCATGGATTGAACGCATGAAATACTGGCTGAATAAAGGCATTGACGATATTTATTTTTTTATGCACATGCACAACGAAGCAACATCGCCTGAACTTACTGTTTATTTGGTTGATAAAATGAATGCAGCATGCGGGTTGAATTTGATAAAGCCAAAATTTGTTGATAATAAACAACCAGGTTTATTTTCTTAAGTTTTGAAAGAAGTTTATTTATTTATTGCATATAAATATTTCTGGCTTTAATATCAAATATTACGCTGGTAAAATGCTTACTTTATCTGCGCTTTTCCTTTAATCAACATCATTAACAACCCAAATAATAAAAATGTAATACCAGCATAAAGATTTAATAAAGAAGAAAGCGCATCACTTATAAAATATCCGGTTAATAATATCACTGATACAATTGTAAAGAATAATCCGATGGTAAAACTGAGTTGTGTTAAACGGTTAAGCATAATGTCTGTTTAAAAAAATATAAGATTAAGCAGAATAGTTATGATGAGTAATATAATGCCAATGGGTGCAACTCGTTTATACCATTTCTCTTCTTTGTATGTTGACTTTACGGTGAGTGAATACACAAGTCCTTTTAATGCTGCTTCAGGTTTTGGTTTTGTAAACAGGCTTACAATAATAGTTGTAAAAAAATTTGCAATCCATGAAACAGATGCAACAATAAATGCCTGGCCCATGCCGCTTTTAATTTCAAACATTGGTGCAATCCAACCACCTTTACCTTCTGCTATAGTTAATCCATGTGTAAGTGCCGCAGCGGCAGTTCCTGCAAGCAATCCACAAAAAGCACCATGACCTGTTGTACGTTTCCAGAACATGCCTAATAAAAATGTAGCGAACAAAGGCCCGTTCACAAAGCTGAATACAAGCTGCAGAAAGTCATTAATGTTATTAAAGCTTTTGGCAACATAAGCTGTAATAATAGATAATAATACACCGGCTATCGTTATAAATTTTCCAACCCATAAATAATGTTTATCTGATCTGTTCTTTACAAAATAAGATTGATAAATGTCGTATGTAAATACAGAATTAAATGCAGTTACATTACCTGCCATACCACTCATGAAGGATGCGATCAATGCCGTAATGCCAACACCCAATAAACCGCTTGGATAATAATGTGCGATAAGTGAAGGCAAAGTCATCGTATAATCTAATTGTCCATTGGCAGCAGTGGGTATCGCAAAACCTTTTGATTGTAATGCAGGCTGCATTAGTGCTATGGCAACAACACCAGGCAACACAACAATCAATGGCATCAGCATTTTTGGTATCGCGGCTACTACGGGTGTGCGTTGCGCATCATTCATGTTACGGGCGATCATAGCGCGCTGCACTACTAAAAAATCTGTGCACCAATAACCGAATGACATCACGAAACCTAATCCAAAAATCAATGACATAAAGTTTATGCCCATTGGGTTGTCGTCTGCTTTGCCCATATATTTCCATGCATGTGTAAGTTGTGGTTCAAGTTGTGCTTTGATGTTGCTCCATCCGCCGGCATCATGTAATGCCACAACAACCAATGGCGACAAACCAAGCACAATTAAAAAGAATTGCAACACTTCGTTATAAACAGCGCTGGTCAACCCACCTAAAAAAGTATAGATCATAACAATACCTGCAGCAAGCCATATTGATACATCAAAATCCCAATGCAGGATCACTTCAAGCAATTTTGCCAGTGCGAATAATGAGATGCCTGATGAGAACACCGTCATCACCGCAAACGTTACCGCATTCAATGCTCTTGTCTTTTCATCAAAGCGCATGAATAAATATTCAGGTACACTTCGTGCTTTACTACCATAATAAAACGGCATCATAAACACTGCTAAAAAAACCATTGCGAAGATGGCGCCCACCCAATAAAAGTGTACGGTCATAATACCATACTTTGCTCCGGATGCAACCATGCCCAATACTTCCTGTGCACCAAGATTTGCAGAGATAAATGCAAGGCTGGTTATCCATAAAGGAATATTTCTTCCGCTTGAAAGAAAGTCGTTACTGCTTTTTATTTTTCTTTTAATAACAAAGCCAACGGTTATTACAAAAGCGAAATAAACAATGATGATGAGATAATCGGCAATATGCAGTTTCATGTATGGAAGCAAGTTTCGTTACCAGCACAATATAAGTTTTTAGTTTATAGTTCGCGGTTTTTAGAGACGCCACTGCGAGAAACGAAACTGCATTATTGTTTAAATATTTTGATGTACGAAAACAAACAACCACATGCACGTCATTGCCAACCTGATTGGCAATCTGCCGTTGAAATTATAACAGGTTTATCAGTAATTCTTTAAGCTGTAATTCAGATTCCCGCTTTCCGCCGGTAGTAGGACAGGTTTCTAAAAAAATTAAACAAGTAAGAGAAAAGCACAACCACTCCGAACGTCTTGCCCAACTTGATTGGGCATCTCATAATTAAGTTCTATGCATTTTGATTATGAGATTCCCGCTTCCGCGGGAAAGACGTGCAGAAGTGTAACTATTTCAATCAACATTATCGTTCAACATTCTGAGTAACTCGTTCAATCGCAATGTTGTTTTCTTATAACAGGAAGTTGATTTAAGAATCGATATTGTTTTCAGAACCATATTCAATAACTTTAAACCTCTAAAAATTTTTGCCATGAGCGCAACATCACAAAATCATTTCACAGCAAAAGAAGTTAATCCATTAGCAAGCCTTGATGAATGGGAAGACGATCTGCTGAAACGCTATCCTGATCCTGAACAAATTGCTGCTTCAAAATCAACAGATGAATACAGGAATTATGAAGAACCGGCACGTGATACTGTGCGTGAATTTTATAGATTGAATCACACATATCAAACCTATGACTTTGTACAACAAAAACGTGCAGATTATTTACAATTTGATAAAAAGAAAATGCCCGTGTGGGATGCATTTCAGTTCTTAAATCAATTGGTGGATGATTCAGATCCGGATACTGATCTTGACCAGTTTCAGCACTTATTACAAACAGCAGAAGCGATACGCAGAGATGGCCATCCTGACTGGATGGTGTGTGTTGGTTTGTTACATGATATGGGCAAAGTGTTGTGTTTATTTGGTGAACCACAATGGGCTGTTGTAGGCGACACGTTTCCTGTTGGCTGCAGCTATTCAGATAAAATTGTTTACCCAGAATTCTTTAAAAATAATCCTGATTACAGTAATGAACGTTATAACACAAAGCTTGGTGTGTATAAACCCAATTGCGGTTTGCGCAATGTAACCATGAGTTGGGGACATGATGAATATGTTTACAACATAGCTAAAGATAGTTTGCCTGAAGAAGGTTTATACATGTTGCGTTATCATTCATTTTATCCCTGGCATAAAGAAGGTGCTTATGATTATTTGTTAGATGAACATGACCGTAACATGTTGAAATGGGTGAAGCTGTTTAATCCTTATGATCTGTATTCAAAAAACCCAACACCAAAGGATTGGAAAGTATTGCGTCCTTACTACGAAGACCTTGTTGCTAAATATTTACCAAGTGAGTTGAAGTTTTAATATTTACAATTCAATTGCCACCAACTCAATCTAATAAACTTCTTTAATTAATTTCATTGCCTCATTATAAGCTTCTTTATTGCTATTAAATATCTTATCATAGAAATAAAGCATTGCAATATTATACTTTGGAAGTTCAAGAAAAATAAACTTATTGAAGCTATGGAAAAAATGAAAACTTTTATTTTTTGATTTGAATATAACAAGAGAGTTTATGTTTCGAAGTTTAGATTTTATACCTATTCGTTTCAAAGTATATCTTAATTCTGCAAGTATTTTTTTGTCAGAGTCTAAGTCAGTTCTATATAAAGAAAGAGGAATTTTAGATAAGTAATTACTATAAGGAATTTGATCAGATTTAATAAATTTTCTTGTAAAGCCTGTGACCTGAAACTTATAATCAATTATTTCAAGCCATCGTATAATATTCTGTAACTCTTCATTAATAAAAAAGGAGTTCTTTAAATCAATTCCTGATAATGATTTAATAATTGTTTTTTCAAGAGAATTTAAAAGCAATCCATTGCAATTAACGCAAGCAGGAATTGTAGTTGTATTATAAGTTTTTCGACTTCCATTAATTGAGGTAATGAAGTCTTCTTTTGTGTCTTTTTCAAAAGTCCATCTTGGTAATACATGCTCCTTTGTCAAATTAGTTTTTGAACTACAAAACATACAAAATGGTTGTCTAGTTCCATTCAAATTGTAATACTCATTTTTTATTTCCTTAATTATTACTGATTGATTAGTCTTAATAACTTTTCTTAATAATGATAGTTCAGGAATAATTGCCATCAATCTAAGATATGTTACAATAGCTTTGTAAAAAACAAAAAATGTATCGCAGATTGTTCATTGCTTTTATTTGTTTAATCACTGCATGTTCTTCTCCAAAATATAAAAATCCGCATGTTGTTATTGAAACAAATTTTGGTGATATTGAAGTGGAACTTTATCCTGACCAGGCACCTAAAACCGTAGCTGCATTTTTATCTTATATTGATTCAGGTTATTATGAAAAGGCGGCGTTCTATCGCGTATTAAGAGATGATGAGCAACCCAGCGACGCGCCAAAAGCTGAATTAATACAAGGCGGCATCTGGAAAACAAATTATAAGCTTGCTGCAACTATTCCGGGCATTCCACACGAACCAACCAATCAAACAAAGATCTTACATACAGATGGAACTATATCATTGGCAAGAGCCGCACCAGGAACAGGCAATACAGAATTTTTTATTTGCGTGGGTGATCAACCTGGCTTTAATTATGGTGGCGCTAATAATCCCGATGGGCAAGGTTATGCAGCTTTCGGTAAGGTAGTAAAAGGAATGAATGTGGTAAGAAGCATTTACAATGCACCTGAAACTGATGGCGAATTTGATCCCGTAATCTATATCAATAAAATAAAAAAATTATAGAAGTTATACATTTCATTACAGTCATTGGCTCAGGTATGCAGATAAGCGTTTGCAGCGAAGCGTACTTGCGCCATCATCATGTTTCTTACCTGCAATTTAAATATGCTTCTCATCCAATAAGCATAAGTGCAGGGTAAATTATTTTCAAAACTTTAGTATTTGCTTTTTCAGCAAACAAATAGATTTGCAGAGATTTTTTCCTGCGGCCAAACTAAAATATTTGCAATGGAATCTTATTACGTACCTTTTTACATCACTTCTGCTCTGCTGGTTGCAATAATAATTTTGAAGACGTATCTTTTTTTCTCGCGCAGTCATTTTCACCGATACAAAGACTGGCTTTGCTTCAGCAAGTATAATATTTATACTTCTGTAAATAACAGGGAGGCAAAAGTGAAGCGGTCGCAAAACACTTTAAGTGTTATTATTTTAATTTTTACCATAATTGATCTGAGCTTCCTTTTAATAGCACATCTTGCATAAAATTTCGCATGTATGCAAGGCTGGTTTAAATTATACAGCACAAAAAATTATCTTGAAGCAAATATTATTAAAGGCTTGCTTCAGGAAAATAATATCACTGCTGTAATTTTAAACAGGCAGGATAGCAGCTATCTTGCCTTTGGGGAAATAGAGCTATATGTGCCTGTATATTTAAAAGATATTGCATTGCGTTTACTGGAGAATGCTTTATCCAATTAAATGTTTTAAGGAAAACCAATCACACATGACGTTCTGCTGCGCCCCTGGAAAAAAGAAGATGCATTGCAGCTACCTGTATGCAGAAGTATATGCGCACAACAAAGCATCTATGCGGGTGCTGCATAATAATGGTTTTTATCTTGAAGGCATTCGCCGCAAAAGCACTGTAAAAAATAATATGCTGCTTGATGATTATGTATGGGTAAAGATTTTGGAGAAGTAATTTTTTAAACTAAAATGACAACACAAGTGTTCTATAATTAATAAACATTTTTATAATCAGTCTAATTTTACTTCATGGAATTTGGAATAAGCACATTTGGCGAAATTGTACCAGACAAAGTTTCGGGCAAAGCATTCAATGCGCATAAACGCGTACAGGAATTATTACAGGAAGCAAAGCTTGCTGATGAAATTGGCCTGGATGTTTTTGCCTTAGGCGAACATCATCGTGCAGATTATGTTATATCAGCACCGGAAATGATTTTGGCTGCAGCAGCAGCAATAACAAAGAATATAAAATTTATAAGTGCAGTTACTGTTTTAAGTTCTGCGGATCCGGTACGTGTATTTCAGAACTTTGCCACGCTTGATCTTATATCAAACGGACGCGCAGAAATTATGGCGGGTAGAGGTTCATTCATTGAATCATTTCCTTTGTTTGGTTATGATTTGAATGATTATGATGAACTGTTTATAGAAAAGCTTGATTTGTTGCTTAACATTAATCAGCATGAAATGGTTTCCTGGAAAGGAACGCATCGTGCATCAATAAATAACCTGGGCGTTTACCCGAGGCCTTATCAACAACAATTACCAATATGGATTGCAGTTGGCGGAACACCAGCTTCCGTTGTGCGGGCAGGCAGTTTGAATTTACCTTTAACCATTGCCATACTTGGAGGAAGCCCAATGCAATTTACTTCGCTAACTAATTTATACAGGAATGCTGCAAAGAAAGCCGGGCATGATGTTGAGAAGCTTCAGCTATGTATTAATGAGCATTTATATTTAGCTGATTCAGCTGAACAGGCAAGAAATGAGTTCTGGATCATTTATGAAAAGATCATGAATAAGATTGGAAAAGAAAGAGGTTGGAGTAAAATGTCAAAACAGCATTTTGATGATTTGTGTGAACCCGATGGACCATTACTTGTTGGAAGTGTAAAAGAAGTAACAGAGAAATTGATCTATCAACATAAATTGTTTAACAATACCCGTTTTCTTGCACAGATAATTTCCGGTGATATTGCGCATGAAAAAATTATGCATTCTATTGAATTGTTTGGCAGAGAAGTAATGCCGGCAGTAAAAGCAGGAATTAAAATGCCCATAAGTGTTTAAGTTATGATAACAGCGAGCGAAGTAAGATCAATAGCGTTATCTTTTGAAGCAACAGGAGAACAGCCGCATTTTAACCGCACTGCATTTACGATTAAGAAAAAAATTTTTGCTACGCTTTCTTTTGAAGATAAAACACTCAACGTAAAATTTAATCCGCAGGTGCAATTTATATTCTGCCCGCCTGAAAGCAATGTAATTTTTGCTATACCAAATGGCTGGGGTAAACAAGGCTGGACAACAATTGATTTAAATAAAGCCAATAAAAAGTTAGTAAAGTCTGCGCTGCAGGAAGCGTATAATTTGAGAAAGAAAAAATAATTAGTTCATCGTTATTTGCGTGAATAAAAGTCAGGAATGTTTATTTAAAAAAAATCCTGCAGAAATATCTTACAATTAAAAGATAAATTATAATGGGCGAAGTTGAAACAGATTTCTTTCACCGCATCCTCACAATTCACTCGCATATTATTACGTATGGAAACGCAGCCGATGCAAAACTTACAGAACACATAAGAGCCGAAATTGAAACGATGTGGAATGCGCCTCAGGCAAGGGTCAGCATCAAAAAAATTCCGCTTACTGTTGTATTTCGCATTACGGCAACCCTACAGCCTAACATTAGTATGACTGAAATATACAGCAACACTAACCCGCGTAATAATTATTTCAGGATTGAAGAATATGCCCATGGTAATATTTCTTTTGTTGATGATATCGGTTGCAACAGTGGTTATTTTATGGTGGAGAATTTATATGCCGGTTCTACAACGGCTGCGCATGAATACGGGCACACGCTTGGTCTTCATCATCCGGCCAATCTTGATTACAGAGGAAAAGGTGTTCCCCGAATTATGTATCCAAGAGGCACATTGGTAGATGCGCAGTTTCAATATGATCCTTTAAAACCGGCAGGTGTTACCGGCGGTACCATGCATCCTATGTACAGGAAAGTATTTGCAGAAGATATTGTGCTATTAAAATTAGAGCGCCTGCAATTCCAAAATAATAAAGCTATTGCCGGGGAGTTTACGAATGTGTTTCATTATAATCATGCAGATGCAGGTTGAGATAATTATAATCAACAATAAATGCCTTTATTTATATCATGCGCTTTAATGTTTACTTCTTCCTAAAAAGAGAAAGACATAAGTAAATAAGTTTTAGACAAACCGTAATATCATTTAAGGTAATGCACTATCATTGCAGTTTTTTAAAATAAAAAAACTCTTAAATGAAAAAAACAATTTTCACAAAAGTCCTTTTAAGTTCTATCGTTTTCGGCTTGGTTGCTCTAAGCTCATGTAAAAAAAATAATGATAACCCTTCAACAGCAGGGTTTTATGTAAAGTTTAAACTTGATGGAACAGACAAGCAGTATTCTGGCATTACAACTGCACTATTTACTACCGCGCTTCCTCTTTATCAATGCGCCTTGATTGGTGAAAAGCAGGTAAGTGGAACTGTGTATGAAGGAATGGGAATAAATATTTACAATGACGCTGCTATTGCTGCTAATGTAACTTATACAGATGCTTTAGTTGCAAGTTTAGGAACGCCACAGGCAATTCTTTTATATACTGATGCTACTGGTGCGCAAGCCAGTTCAGCAACTGCAACTTCGCCTAACGTTAAGGTTGTTATTACCCAGATGGATGCCAGTTCTGTTACCGGAACTTTTTCGGGAACTATAGTTAGTACAACAGATTTAACTACAACGCAGACTGTTACTGAAGGGCAATTTCACTTACCCAGGATGTAGCAGTTAATTATTTATTTAAGGTTATTTTCCACAACAGCAAGTAAGTAAAAGCTTGCTGTTTTTTTATAAATTATAGGCTATGGAAAGAAAGGCAGCGTTGTAATGAAACCCATACAAACATATTATTGATTATTCAAACTATCCAGGAACGCTTTCACATCATCAATCTCAACATTCTTTTTTTTATCATCAATATCAATCACAACAATATAACCACTGCTGCTGCCAATGCTGTTCAATGCATCAACAATCTTTTGTTGATTACTGCTGGTACGGTGTCCTGAACTATCCCATTCTTCATAACTGCACAGGCAGCCAAGTGATGGTGTTTGCGGATAATAAGTTTCTGCTTTATAAAATTCAGGATCTATTGTGGTGCCATGCATAATAACCGCAGTTCTTCCTGTTTTACCTGCATAAAAACTTTCATAAATGCCTGTATAATTTTTCCATGCAGGTGGTAATAAAGATGCATATAATTCGGAACTCCATGTTGTATCTGCATAGCTGCTGTCAGCAAAAAAAATATCGGGCGAATCTTCATAAGGTAATTGAAGCTGCAGGTTTTGTGTTGGCCCGATATATAAAAGCCGCGACTTATCAAAACCACTAAAGCGCAGTATGCCCTGCGGTGTGTTCCCGTTAGTAATATAATACGGGTAGTTTGTTATTGCTCTTGCCAGTTGCGATGTATGAAAATAATTCCCTGATGAATCTTTTAAAAAACTGCCATCCGGTTTACGGATGATAACAAGCCCTGCATAACCGCGGTTGCTTCTTTGTAAACTATAAATAACAGTTTCTCCGGGTAAAAAACTGCTGTCAAAAATATCATGCAGCGGAGGTAATGATTGCTGCTTTTTTGCCGCAATGCGGCTTTGCAATATCTGCATCCCAACACTGGTATCTTTTGGAAATTTATGTTGTATCAACGTCGCAACAACAGCCTTATCATTTGCCGGGTCTGCCCGTAAAACATATTCAGCACAGCGTATAAAAATGCTTACTGATGTTGTTTGCTGCATCAGCTGCAATACCTGTGATTTAAATTCTTTTGCATACAATGAATACGTTGTTTCCAATAAATTCTTTTGAAAATAATCTGATAACTGCGCTGCCTTGCTCCACGCAACGGCTAATTTTTTTTTAGTGAAATCATCTTTATACTGCAGCAACTCCATCGCCCATAAAGCTTCGTTCCATTCACCTTCGTTATCATCATTCAATGTGTCTTGCAGGTATTGTTTTATCGTGGTATCAAGCAGGTAACGATAGCGCGCTTCCTTTGCCTGTGTGGTAGTAACCTTACTAAATACAGTATCGCTTACAAGCTGTTGGCAAAACAGCGGAGCAGCAATAATCAACAACACAATTATAAAAAGAAATCGCTTCATAAAAGCTAAGATAGAACTTAGCCGGGCAAAAGTTTTTGAAGAATGAGATAATGTGAATAATAAAATTGCAGTATCTGCAGGCTCTTTATATGCTTTCAATTCGTGAAAAAAGCAAAAATGTAGTTTGAATTTAAACGTTCCTAAGAGCAATGTTTAAATTCTTTTTACATTTATCGCTCAAACCAAACAATGAGAAAATTTTACGTTCAATCCTTTCTTTTATTAGTTACACTTGCTTTTTATACTAACTGCTTGCAAGCACAACCCGATATTTCAGGTGTATATAACGCAAGTGGTTATTTTTTTCATCCATCTATTCCGAGAGATTTTTCTCTATCAAAGCCTCTATCTAAAATCGGTAATAACAGGTATGTAGCGCAATTGGGTGATGGTTCTCTTGAATTCGAATTTAGCCTTGATTCTGCCAATAACCTGGTAGATTGGGAATGTTTTGGATTGGCTCAAAGTCAGCCCAGTGGTTTTATGACGACAGACAATCCCGGTGGTTATGTCTATTCTTCTTCTAAGCAACCTGGTGATAGTCCCTGGGTAAGCTCTATTTATAATAATAAGTACGACTCAATAACACATACCGTTTATGTGCACTGCGGATACAGCGTAATAGAGGGAGACACAGGCGTAGGCAGTTATACGCGCCAGGTGTATGAAAAATTGGTTTTTGTCCATCCCTCAGTAGTGGTATCATCCTTCAGTCCAAGTACTGGTACTTCAGGAACAGTAGTTACAATCAAAGGAAAATATTTCAGTAATTTTTATAGCGTGAGTTTTGGAGGTCAACCAGCGGATACAGCATGGGCTGTGTCAGATTCAGTAGTAACAGCTATTGTAGGAGGAGGTGCCACAGGTGATGTAAGTGTTGAGACATTTTCGGGCACAGCATCTATCCCCGGCTTTACTTATATACCTCCTGTGGTTACGGATACTCAATGGGTAAGCGCAGGCAACGCTGGTTTTTCACAAGGTGCTGTAAAAACTGTAAGCATTGCGATGGATAATAGCGACCGTCCTTTTGTTGTGTTTAGTGACAGCTTGAACGGATATAAAACAAGGGTAATGAAATTAGATAATTCTGAGGCTTGGGTAAATGTTGGTGATTTTGTTTCAGATGGAGCATCATCCTTTACAAACATTGTACTCGATAATAACAACCGGATTTACGTTGCCTTTATAGATTCAGCAAATGGAAATAATATAACGGTAAAAAAATTGACAGGTTCCGTATGGAAAACAGTGGGAATAGCTGGATTTGCGCCTTGTGATAATATTTATTCACGGGATAAGGTCTCAATTGCAGTAGATGGAAATGGTAATCCTTTTGTTGTTTCTGCAGTATTTGATTTTGTAACAGCTGATTATAAGATAAGCGTTTATCGATTTGATGGCAACAGTTGGGTACAACTAGGTAATTCAGATATTGGCGCTGGTTCACCAAATGGTCATGGCTGCCTTGCTATAAATAAAAAAACAAATGTACCGTATGTTGTTTCTGATGATGTTGATCTGTCAGCGGGAGGAGGAGTTCCTCAACTCATAGTGAAAGCATATACCGGTGGTTCATGGATTACTGTAGGAAGCCCTTATTTTACCAGTGGTACACTTGGTGCCTATTTCCCGGATATCATAATTGATTCTGTAGGTGCACCTTTAGTTTGCGTACAGGAGGATAATGGAAGGGAAAGAACAAGTGTATATAAGTTTAATGGTATTGATTGGATGCCTGTTGGACCGAAATTCTTTTCGCAAGGTCATGCTTTAGGCCCATCATTGGCGGTTGACAAAAACAATACCCCTATTGTTTCTTTCTTAGATATTTCTTATAACCAGCAGGGAACGGTTATGCGCTATAATTCTTCCGGTGATAATTGGGAACTTGTGGGAGCAAGAGGTTTTGCTCCAACAAATTATCTTACTCAAAATGCGCTTGCTATAAACAGCAGCAACATTCCTTACATTGCCTTTGCCGATAAAACAAAGGGAAATAGGGCAACAGTAATGCATTATGAATTTGTATTACCGATAACGCTGATAAATCTTACTGCCAATCTGCAAAAACAAAACGTATTAGTTAACTGGCAAACAACAACTGAATTAAATACTTCTTTCTTCAACGTGCAACGCAGTGTAGACGGACTGCACTTCATTAACATCGGAAAGATTGCGGCTTCAGTAAATAGTAATGTTCTTAAGAATTATAATTTTACTGATTCGAACATTATATCTGACTTAAATACATCAACAATATATTACCGACTACAAATAGTGGATAAAGACGGACACTTTTCTTACAGCAAGATTGTTTTCGTAAAATTATTTACAAGCGATATATCGTTGACGTTCTGGCCTAATCCTGTGAATGATGTGCTGAATATTAAAGTTATTAATTACATTGGTGATGCAGACATTTCAATTTATAGCATGGATGGAAAAAAGATTAAGGAACAAATAACAAGCATTGGAAACGGATCAATTATTAAGATTGCTACAAGCGAACTGCGAGCCGGAATTTATTTTGCTTCTGTGCATATGAAAAACGAAGAGGTGAAAGAAAAGTTTATAAAGCACTGAAATATTTAAAAAATAATTACGTGGTAATCCGTAATAACCACTCTGCTTAAAAAACAATAAACAACAGATGCATCGTTAAACTGATTCGCATAAACCTTTAATCCCGATTGCATTAAAACTATTCGCGTGAAACAAGGTAGTTATTACATCTAAAAGTAAAAATCATTTCCAGGTTGATGGTGAATATAGCGAGTGTAAATTCATTATAATCCCTCTGCCTGTTTCATAAGATCATACTGAATATCTTCATGCACGCCTGCAAGCGCTGTTCTTATTTTTTTCACCTGTTGCGCATACATATTTGCAAGCGCTTTGTTTTTATGAATGGCTATTCCCGAAGCTTTCAATGTTAAACAAAAATGTATTCTCAGTTCAGCTTCTGTTTGTTTGTTTAATGTAAATCGCGCCTGCTTATTGATCTGTCTTAAAATTTTGCGCAATGTTTTTTTAGCGAGGTAAAGATTAGACCTGTTTACTTCTTTAAAACCTTCATTAATATTTTCTTTCAATTCGTTGGTGTAACCTTCCAAATCATGTGCATTAAAAAGAAGATACGCCAGCAGTTCTTTATTTTCTTTTTTATACCGCGCCAGCCGTAAACAGAGTTCTGTAATTTCTTTTGATGAAAGATGCTGCAACTCCTGTTTTATTTCATTAAGGCTTACTGCTTTCATTAAATAAAAATAATGAGAAAGAGAATGACGCAGTTTAATCATGTTACGGGGTTGTTCAATAATCTATAACCGCTTACCCAAAACTGTAAACTTCTTTACCTTTAATTATATTTTTTTGTATGGAAGCTTATGGCAAAATTCTTTTGATTGCAATGCCTGCTTTTTTATTGCTTGTATTATTTGAAAAATGGTATGGCTGGCATAAAGGCAATGATACGGTTCGTGGCATGGATATGATCAGCAGCCTTAGCAGTGGCATTACCAATGTTACCAAAGATGTGTTGGGTATAAGTATTTCAATTCTTTCATACGAATGGTTTGTAAACAGGATTGCCATTTATCATATACAACCTACAGTGTGGGCATATATCATTGCTTTTATAGTAATAGATTTTGCAGGTTATTGGGTGCATAGAATTGATCATAAAATAAATATATTCTGGAACAGCCATATTGTTCATCACAGCAGTGAAGAATTTAATCTTGCCTGTGCACTGCGGCAAAGCATATCTGTATTTCTGCGCCTGTTTGCTTTCCTGCTTATTCCCGCGGCTTTATTGGGCGTACCTGTAGAAGTGATTGCTGTTGTGGCGCCGATCCAGTTGTTTGCACAATTCTGGTATCATACAAGACATATAAAAAAGATGGGCATCCTTGAAAAAATTATTGTAACGCCATCTCATCACAGGGTGCATCACGCCATCAATCTTGAATACATTGATAAGAATCTTTCGCAAATATTTATTGTATGGGATAAACTATTTGGAACATTCCAGGAAGAGTTGCCGGACGTACAACCTGTGTATGGCATTACAAGACCGGTGAAAACCTGGAATCCTATCAAAATAAATTTTCAGCATTTATGGTTATTGATAAAAGATGCAGCACGTGCTAAAAGCTTAAAAGATAAATTGCGCATTTGGTTTATGCCTACCGGCTGGAGACCGGAAGATGTTGCTGAAAAATACCCGCTTTATAAAATTGATGATGTGTATAATTTCGAAAAGTATGATCCTCAAACATCATCATTATTATATACATGGAGCTGGTTGCAGGTAATAGTTTTGTTGCTGCTTATCAGTTGGCTATTTGGAAACATTACTGCAATCGGCAGCCCTGCCATGTTTGTATATGGCGCGTTTGTATTTGTGTATGTATATGCTTTCACTGAGTTAATGAACAGAAATAAACAGGCTTTGCTTTGGGAGTTTTTTAAAAGCATTTTTGGTGTCGGTATTATTTATTATTATGGTAATTGGTTTGGTGCAGACAAATATTTTAACCGGATAAATACTGTATTGATTATTTATTTTATTACTGCTTTTCTTATCACAGCCTGGTTTGTTTTATATGATTTCAAGAAGGTAGATGCTGATGTTGTTAAAACTACTGCACTGCAAAATGTATAGTCTGATTGTGCGGCACTTTCCGATACTGATAGAAGAGTGATTGTTTTGTATAAACCTGACAGGTTTTGTTCACCTATCCCAACCATATTTGTTTCATTATCTTTCAGAACAAATTAATGAAAGATGACTGATCTTGCTGCTTCACTTGCAAACATGCGCAATTATTATAACAGCGGTGCTACAAAGCCTTATGATTTTCG
>Ga0206942_1018_pt1 | contig 54497 bp, 56 predicted proteins | sample Alteio_BWOrgHeat_6_FD_153253 | JGI IMG/M metagenome (GOLD analysis project Ga0206942, IMG submission 153253) | Enriched cells from forest soil in Barre Woods Harvard Forest LTER site, Petersham, Massachusetts, United States -... | ecosystem: Environmental > Terrestrial > Soil > Temperate forest > O... | reverse complement strand
GTGCTGGTGATCTGGGATACCCGACAAAATCCAGAAGATGTTCCATTTAAAGAATGAAACTAAAACCTTAAAATTTTTATAATATTGCGATCTGATCAGCTAAAGAATTATGGCATTTAACTCAACTTCCGAGCAGCAAGAAGCACACAAGCAAAAGATAAAACAGGTTTTTACCGAAGTCGGCAAGGTCGTTGTCGGACAAGAATACATGGTGAACCGTTTATTGGTAGGCCTTTTCACCAATGGCCACGTTTTGCTGGAAGGCGTTCCCGGATTGGCCAAAACGCTTACGATCAGTACGCTCGCCCAGGTGTTGCATTTGGATTTCCAGCGTATTCAGTTTACACCTGATTTATTGCCGGCAGATTTGGTCGGCACCATGATCTACAACCAGAAAGAAGGGAATTTTGAAGTGAAGAAAGGGCCGATTTTTGCCAACATCATTTTGGCTGATGAGATTAACCGCTCTCCGGCAAAAGTGCAATCGGCTTTGCTTGAAGCGATGCAAGAAAAAACAGTAACGATCGGTGAAACAACGTTCACCTTAGATAAGCCTTTTTTGGTTCTTGCCACCCAAAACCCCGTTGACCAGGAAGGAACTTACCCTTTGCCCGAAGCCCAGGTCGATCGTTTTATGATGAAAGTATTTGTGAACTACCCCACGAAGGAAGAGGAGTTGGAGATCATGCGCCGGATTTCAAACATGCAGTTCAAGTTTGAAGTGAATACCGTGCTGACCAAAGAAGACATTTTCGCTATCCGTAATGAAGTGAATCAAGTTAAAATTTCGGAGTCGTTGGAAAAATACATTATCGAATTGGTGACAGCAACGCGCAAACCTAAAGAATACAAGCTCGACAAGGAAGCGCAATACATTCAGTTTGGAGCTTCGCCACGGGCCAGCATCAATCTCAACCTTTCCGCAAAAGCGGTGGCTTACATGGAAGGTCGTGATTACGTATTGCCTGAAGATATTAAGGAAGTTGCCCTGGATGTAATGAATCACCGCATTTTATTAAACTATGAAGCCGAAGCGGATTCGGTGAAAACTTCAGACATTATTAAGGCGCTTCTCAATAGAGTGCCCATTAACAAATAGTGCAGTCCTGAGCACCATCACTGCATTGATCCTATGAAAATAAAAATCATAGCTTTTGATGCAGACGATACCTTGTGGAACAATGAACTTTATTTTCAAGAAACTGAAAGAAAATTCTGCACACTTCTTGAAGATTTTCTTCCCCAACATACCGTATCCCGGGAACTACTTCAAACGGAAATAACAAACATTTCACGATACGGCTATGGCATCAAGGCCTTCATGCTTTCCATGATTGAGACCGCCATCCGCATCACCGATAAAAACATCAAAGCAGAAACCATTGAAAAAATAATTGGCTTTGGGCAAGAATTGCTGGAAAAGCCTGTGTTGTTGATTGACGATGTCGAAGACGTACTGAAGACACTCAAGGCGCGCTACCGGTTGGTAATGGCTACAAAAGGCGATCTACTCGACCAGGAACGAAAATTAAAAAAGTCGGGACTGGCAAACTATTTTCATCATATTGAAATCATGTCGGAGAAAAAGGAGTCTGATTTTGAAAAGTTAATTCGCCATCTTGATATCAAACCGAATGAACTGATGATGATCGGCAATTCGATCAAGTCAGATATTTTGCCGGTCCTCAACATTGGAGGTCATGGCATTCATATTCCTTATCATATTACCTGGGCACACGAAAAAGTCGAACACACGATTGATTACAAAAACTTCAGGCAGGTAGAGCGAATAAGAGATATATTGGTTTTCCTTTAACCCAATAAAATCCTTTGCCGCGATTATGATATTCTGGTATTCTACGAAGTAAACCGAAGGAGAGTATGCCTGATCGGGCGACTTATTCTTTCTTATTGTGCTTCAAGACCTCCGCTTCCACATAAAACACAATTTCTTCACCGATATTTTTTGCCAGGGCTCCCGACCTCTCTAACGCCCTGACGATTGAAAACAAACGCAAAATTATTTTGGGGTTCGTGGATTGTGTTTTAAGAATTGATTCAGCCGTCTTTAAGGCTTTTTTATTAAAATCGTCAAATAATTCGTTTTTCTTCAGCGTTTCTTTTGCCAAAACAGAGTTTTCATCTTTAAACGCTTCTTTCATGCCCACCAGCATGGAGGAAAGGATTTCAAGCATTTTCTCCAACCTAAACTCTTCCAACAATTTTTTGTTGATCTCTTTGCTGTTTTGTTTCACAAACCTTGCCAAACCATTGGTGTTGTCACCGATTCGTTCAAGGTCGTTGCTGATTCGCAATGCTGATAATACAAATCGCAAGTCAATGGCTACCGGGGTATGAAGCGCCAGCACATTCTCGCAGTCACGATCAATGGAAAGCTCCTGATTATTGATCTTCTTTTCATTTTCCATTATTTCTTCTGCGAGCTTTACGTCAATGGAATGAATCGACTCTTTGCACTTTTCGATCTGACCAATCACCAGATTGAGCATATCCAAAAGATTATCCTTTAATGCGGTTAGTTCCGGCTCGATAATCGACATATACTTTTCGTTTGAAATGAATGAACAAAATTAGCCAAATCTTCCCGTGATATAATTTTCTGTTTTCTTTTCTTTTGGGCTGGTAAACAAATCTTTTGTTTTATCATATTCAATAAGTTCCCCCAAATAAAAAAATCCGGTTTTGTCGCTTACCCGGGCTGCCTGTTGCATGTTGTGAGTAACGATGACAATGGTGTAATCCTCCTTAAGTTCGGCAATGAGCTCTTCGATCTTCGATGTAGAAATAGGATCAAGTGATGCCGCAGGTTCATCCATTAAAATGATGGAGGGCTTTACGGCGAGCGTCCTGGCAATGCAGAGCCTTTGCTGCTGGCCGCCGGAAAGAGAAAAGGCAGATTTATTTAATTTGTCCTTTACTTCAGTCCACAAAGCGGCTTGCTTTAAAGATTTCTCCACCCTTTCGTCTAGTGTCTTCTTATCTTTTACTCCGCGCAAATTTAACCCGTAGGCAACATTGTCATAAATTGATTTCGGGAATGGGTTCGGCTTCTGAAAAACCATGCCCACCTTCTGTCTTAATTCTTCAACATGAACACTTTTTTTATAAATGTCCTTTCCATCAATGATGATCTCACCCGAGTTGTTAAAGCCATCGATATAATCATTCATTCGGTTGAGCATCCGGAGAAAGGTTGATTTGCCACAACCCGATGGGCCAATGAAAGCCGTGACGGTATTTAGTTTTATAGCTAAGCTTATGTCTGTAAGCACATGATGCGTGCCATAGTAGGCGTTAACTTTTTTTTGCTTCGATAAATATCATGGCATAAGCGTAAAATGTGACATCACCAGTTGATTTTTTTCTGCCACCTGTTTCTCAGGTAAACGGCTACTCCATTCATCAAAAAAGTAATCAGCAGCAAAATGATAATCCCCGCAGCAGCATTAATAAGAAATTCCTGTTGCGGCCGGGATACCCAATTAAAAATGATCATTGGCAAAACCGTGAACTCATCCATAGGGCTCTTCGGCACAAACGGGACATAGGCTAACGCACCGACAACGATGAGCGGTGCAGTTTCTCCCACTGCTCTGGAAAGCGCTAAAATGATGCCCGTCATGATTCCTCCTGACGCGGCAGGCAACGTTTGATATCGTATGGTCTGCCATTTTGTAGCACCAAGCCCAAACGAGGCCTCGCGGAGAATATTGGGAACAGCCTTTAAGGCTTCTCTGGTTGCGACAATAATAATCGGTAGGATCAACAATGCAAGCGTAAATGCCCCGGCAAGCAAGCTTCCACCAAAATTGAGTAGCCTCACAAAAATCTCCAGTCCTAAAAGCCCATAAATGATGGATGGAACACCGGCAAGATTTGAAATATTGGTTTCAATGATTGAAGCCAATCTATTTTTTTTCCCATATTCTTCCAGGTAAATCCCTGCTGACACACCTAACGGAATGGAAATAATGGCTGTCAACACTAAAATCCAAACTGTGCCGGCCCAGGCTGTAAGAATACCTGCCTTTGATGCAATTCGTGAAGGCAAATTTGTCATGAAAGCCCAACTGATCCGGCCCAGTCCATCCAAAAGGATATTGCCAATAAAAATGGTAAGCATTACCAACCCAAAAAACGTACACACAAGTCCGAAATACTTGAATGACGAATCAATGATCCGGTTGATCTCAAATTGAGGAATCTCTTTGATCCTGAACTTACGCATACTTTTTTTCGTAATTTTTCTTTATCCGATAACCAATGCTATTCAGAATAAAAGTCAACACAAATAAAGTGATCCCTGCCGCAAATATGGTTCTGTATTCCAATGAACCATGGGGAACATCTCCAAGGCTCACTTGAACAATATAAGCGGTCACTGTTTCCACGCCCTTTCTGGGATCCAACGTGAGGATGGGTTGCTGTCCGGCAGCAATAGCCACAATCATTGTTTCCCCGATAGCTCTTGCAATTCCTAAAATGATGGAAACGATAATGCCCGATGAGGCTGCGGGCACCACCACTTTGAAAGCAGTTTGAAAGCGCGTAGCACCCATACCGTAAGAGGCTTCTCGCAAGGCTTTAGGAACAGCATATAAGGCATCCTCACTCAATGATGAAATAAATGGAATGATCATGATCCCCATGACAATTCCAGCGGAGAGGGCATTAAAACTTTCAATCCCGGGAAAAATACCTTTCAAAAATGGAGTTACCACAGTAAGCGCAAAAAAACCATATACAACGGTTGGCACTGCTGCCAATAGCTCTAACGTTGGTTTAATGGATGCCCTGAATTGCCGGTGCGCATATTCGCTTAAGTAAACAGCGATTACTAAACCCAACGGGCCGGCAATAAAAATGGCGATAACGGTAGTCATGAAAGTGCCGGACAATAAGGGAAGAATTCCGTAATGCTTCTGAGTAAAGAGCGGTGTCCACTCCGTGTCCGTGAGGAACGACCACAACGATACCTCCCCGAAAAAGCCAAACGACTCTGAAATTAATGACCAGATAATGGCAAGTGTAACTAAAATAGTGATGAACCCACTTAAGGCAAGTAACCCCTCTATTAAAACTTCACTTCCCTTTTTTTTCACGATTGATCAACAACAAATAGTATGTCAGAAAGAGAAGATTATTTTACGGTCAGGAAGTCCTTAAACTGCTGAACTCCTTCCTGGTAATCTTTTGCCGGTAGGGGGATGTAACCAACATCCTTAACGAGTATGGGAGCTTTTTCCAGGTAGAAATTTACGAAATCCACCACCTCACTTCTTTTGGTCGCTGCTTCACTCACGTAAATAAACAAAGGCCTGGATAATGGCGCATAGGTATTGGACATCACGGTCTCTTTGTTGGGCAAAACAGCACCTTTGCCATTATCAACTCCAACCAATTTTAATTTATCCTTATTTTCTTCGAAGTAAGCAAGTCCAAAAAATCCGAGAGAATTTTTATCGCCTTCAATTCCCTGTACCAACACATTGTCGTCTTCGCTGGCCGTATAATCGCCACGGCTCGAACCAGCCTTCCCTACAATTGCCTCCGTGAAATAATCATAAGTACCTGAGGCAACTCCCGGCCCATACAAATGAAACTCGGCATCAGGCCACTTTGAATTTATTTGATTCCACTTTTTTACCTTCCCTTGAGCAGTCGGCTCCCAAATCTTTTTTAATTCCTCAACGGTGATATTATCCAACCATTTATTCTCTTTATTAACAATAACAGCAAGACCGTCAAAAGCTACTCGGAGTGCAACATATTTTATCTTACTTTCTTCGCAAGCCTTTGCTTCAATATCTTTAATTGGTCTTGAAGCATCATTGATATCAATCTCCCCTCTGCCAAATTTCTTAAACCCACCCCCCGTGCCGGAAAACCCGGCTGTTACTTTTACGCCAGGATGATCAACGCGGTATTCTTCCGCCACGGCCTCGGTAATCGGGTAAACCGTACTGGAACCATCAATTCTTACCTCGCCGGTAGCCTCGTTAGCGCTCGATTCACCACTTTTTTTGGGTGCACATGTAAACAAGAGCAGGCTAATGGAAATGCCGATTAAATTTCTTAGTGTCATAATTTTGAGAATTGGTAACTTATTGGCAAAAGTACTTTTTCCCCATCTGACAGAATCGCGGTCAATATTATTTTAATGTTAAGTTAAGATGAACATGCAAGTATTCACCGTAAGCCATTATTTCAGGTCGTGAAAAGTTTGTTAAATAACCAGCAACTATTTCATTCGTCACCGGAAGACTCCAGGCACTTAGTTAATTTTCCGTAACCGCTCAGTCTGGGATTCCATTACCTTCTTGATTTGGATGGCGGCATTGGTGAGTGAGTCTTGTGCCTTTTTGTTTCTCTCCAATTTTATTTTTAGCGCTTCATTCTCAAGTTTATTACTCTCCATTGACTTTTCCAGTTGGATTTTTTCCTTTTCATTATTGACTAATTGATAGGTCATATCTTTGCCCTGATTGATCAATCGCTGTTTTTGTTTCTCCACAGCATCGGCTGCTTCCTGAGTTTCATCAATTTTCCTTTGTACTTTATCTCTATTGAACCGAATGCCAAATTGATACATTAATTTTTCCAATTGCTTATTGGCAAAATCTACATCCTTTTCTTCCCATTCTTTTGCGGTAAGGCCTAGCCAAACGCGTGTCTTTTCTCCGCTTTCAAAAATATGGGCATAGATAATTCCTTTCGGATAAATAGTTCCGTTAAAATTGGGCTCTGTGATCACGACAGGTTGTGATGAAAACAGTTTTACGCGTCCCACCTCCTTCAAAAATTTGGACCATAGTGAATTAACCTCGCTAATTTTTCCGTCTAATTCAATGGCAAATCCCTCCAGGCTTTCTCCCTTCACTTTTTCATTTTGCTTTTTTACGGCCACCGTTTGAGACCATGCTGGTGCACTCAATGCGATGAACGTGCAAACGGCATAAAACTTATTCCTCATAGAAGTGCTAATTTGGCTCAAAGCTATCAATTATGGCAAAAAAAATCCTGATTACCGGCGCAAGCGGTTTAATTGGAACTTTACTAACAGAAATATTACTGTCCGAAGGACTCTCCGTCTCGCATCTCGGCCGAACTAAAAAAGAGGGAAAAGTGCCTTCTTTCATTTGGGACATTGATAGCGGTGGCATCGATACCAACTCCCTCAAGGAAGTCGATGCCGTTGTTCACTTGGCGGGAGCAGGAGTAGCTGACAAACGATGGACGGCAAAACGAAAAAAGGAAATCCTGGAAAGTCGCATTAAATCGACTGACCTTCTGTTCCGCACCTTAAAAAATAGTTCACACACGATCAAGGCTTTCATTTCCGCTTCTGCCATCGGCTACTACGGTTTTGACGATGACGATAAAATTTTTACGGAAAACGATTTGCCCGCCAAAGATTTCCTGGCAAAAGTGACTCAGCAATGGGAAAATGAAGTGGACAAGATCAAATTACTTGATCTGAGAGTGGTAAAACTTCGCCTTGGAATTGTGCTAAGTGAAAAAGGCGGTGCCTTGAAAGAAATAGCCAAGCCAATAAAATTGGGTGTGGGCGCGTCGCTTGGTTCCGGCAAGCAGTGTTTGTCATGGATTCATATCCGTGATCTGTGCGGAATGTTTGTTAAAGCGATTGAAGATGAAAAAATGAGTGGTGCTTACAATGCAACAACCGATTGGTGTACCAATAAAGAGATGACCCAATCTATTGCAAAAATTTTGAATCGGTCGCTTTGGCTTCCGGCCATTCCTTCCTTTATTTTGAAAATAATGTTAGGCGAGATGTCAGATATGGTTTTAAAAGGAAGTAAAGTATCTTCAGAAAAAATAAGGCGAGCCGGCTTTCAGTCTAAATTTAACAACCTTGAAAATTCAATAAAGGATTTGATGACTATCTCACTTCGATCGCGTTGAAAAGACTCTCGAAAGGTTAAAACCCAGCATCATTCCATTGGAAAATCCGGAAGTGGTGTAAGGAATGGTTCTTACTTCGTTAATAGAAGATCCATTGGTAACAAAAATCTGAAAGACATGACCTCCGGTTTCAATATCAAAACCAATGCTAACCACGTTATAGTATTGCGACATGTTCGCCGAATACGAAGTTACGTGTTGCATGTACTCCATTGTTATGGCTGTTCGTTTTGTAAACTTGTAGCGGGCTGAACCCACTACACTTACTATATCATTTTTATCCGTGAGGCTTTGCACAATGTTATAATGAATGAACACCGGGCTTATTTGAAGGCTAAATTTTGAATTGAATTTTCGGGCAACCATCGCTGTGGCCATATACACCAAACGGTTACCGAAGTGTTGGTAATAATCAGTACCCAATAAACTATTCGGTTCTGAATCTATGTTAACGCTTGCCAATCCAGTGATCGAAATCGGCATGGATCCGTCCGTGGTCTGACGAAGGATCCGGTACTTTACAAAACTGTCAACCATTTTATGATCCGAGGCTCGGCCTATCCCAACCATGAGCCGATCTGTTACCGCGTAGTCGACCCTCAGTTGAATTGTTGCAGGGCCATCAAGTCCCCAGAAATTGGTTGAACCGCTGGAGAACGCACCAAAGCGATGAGCGATCCGGGCCTCTAACGTGCCCCCGGAAAGTGTTTCTACCGTTTGAAAATTGACGAGGCGAGTACCTTTGAAGGTAGCAATCGTGTAATCCTTTTCAGCGGGCGATTGCTTCTCAACTTCAGCCAGTAAATCTTGTGCTGTTATTTTGATTGATGTTAGAAGAAGGAATAAAAAAATAGATTTTCTTTTCATAGTGGGTAATTGTTAGTGATCCATTCTTGAATGCGCTGAGTTTGGCAAGTGGCGAGTGCTTGAGTTGGCGGCATTGGGTTGTATCCGGAATTTCTCAGAATAGCATGAGGTATTTGTCCGTTGTTACAATAAAGTTTAACCTGGTCATAGGTGCCCAACGTCACACCACCACCCGAATATGAAGTGTTGTGGCAGGAAATGCAATTGTAAGAAATGATCAATTGAATTGAGGAAGAATAAGTAGCCTTCAATGTTGTGTCACAAGGATTCATATAACCATCCAGTGGATGAAGTGCCTCGAACGAATCATAATAACAGCCAGTAACTACCAAGAATAATACCGCAAAAAGAAAAGAAGAAGTCAATTTGTTTTTCATTTTCAATTTTCTTTGGCCCCTTGTAAAATCCATATATAAACTGACTTAATCTGTTCATCTGCAAGATTGCCACTCGGCGGCATTTTATCGCCCGAAAGTTTTATTATGATGGTAAACAATTTACTGCTGTAAGGCTTTCCTGGAGTCACGTAGTGCATCACATCAGAGTAGGTAATCAACGGCCTTCGTCTGCTGGATCCATCGTGGCATCCGACTGTAGCACAATTATTAAGTGTAATCGTGCTGATGTCCTTTGTAAACGTAAAAATTGGGGAAACGGGAATATCAGGATTATGACGACAAGAGCTAAGATTCAAAAAGATAAGAATACAGGAGGTGACAACGGAGGTTTTTCTAAAATTCAGAATCATGTATATTGAATATGCCTGAGCAAAATCACCTTGTTAAACCACGCAAAGGACGGCAAAAGGGTTGGTTCAAATAAAAAGCATTGCACTTACCAACCCTACACGAGTTCAACCCGTGATCCTTAAGTACTTAACTTAGCGATATTGTAAATTATTAAAACCATAGCAGACAAGGAACTTCAGAAGCTCATTCAAGCTTGCCGGAAGGGTGACCGGAATAGTCAAGATTTGCTGTATAAGCAATTTTACGGTTTTGCTATGGGTATTTGTTTACGCTACGCCCGATCGCGCGATGAAGCAATTGATATTGTGAATGACGGTTTTTATAAAATATTGACCAATCTTGATAAGTATTCACCGGGGCTTTCTTTCAAAGGTTGGCTTCGCACCATTATGGTGAATGCCTCCATTGATCACTATCGCAGAAACGAAAAACACTATCATCAAGTGGATATCTCTTACATAAAAGGTGAACGGCTTCTACCCGAAGTATTCAGCGATCTGAGTGTAGAAGTGATCATTAACGCCATTCAGGAATTGCCTCCTTCTTACCGTTCCGTTTTCAATCTCTATGTCATTGAAGGCTACAAACATTCGGAGATCGCGCAGAAGTTAAATATCAGCGAGGGGACAAGCAAATCGAATCTGAATATGGCAAGAATAAAATTGAAGAAGTTTTTGAATATGCTTTCGGACGAAAAATCAGAACAAAATGGATGACAATAATTTCGATGATTTACTAAAAGGTAAATTAAAGAATTATGAAGATCCAATCTTTGACCCGTCGGCATTGGATGGTCTTCATGAGCGCATCCGTGATTTTCAACCTGCTCCATGGTATGCAAGTAATGGATTGAGAATTGCTTTTATAAGTTCCTTATTCCTTCTAACGACCGTTAATACTTATTTTTTTATACATAACGTCAATCCTAAACTGCAAAACAATAATACGTTCCCTGAATTCAAGTTGTCTTATTCTAAAACGATTGATTCCTTGAAAGCAGTCATCCATCAATTGCAGTCCAAAGTAACTGAACAAAAAATAGTGAACAGCTTTCTACCAACATTAGCAACTCCAAAATTTAAATCGAATTTATCGAAGGAAGATAAATCAAGCGATTTCCCTACTCAAGACCTGACTTACAAAGTAAATGTGGGATCAAAAGAAAATATTCCTCCTGCAATTTACAACAAGCTGAAAGAAGAAGGTCTTCTTGTGGATAAAGATGAGGAAGTATTTTTAGTTATGCCCAAGAAAACAAATCTTGCAACTCAACCGGCGTTCTACTCCCATATTTCAGACCTTCTCATGCCGGTTCATCAACCTGAGACAGTGCAGCTGATTTCAACCAATATGGATCGATTCGATAAGAACAAATCCGTTGATCATATGCCCATGGAGAATACTTCTCTTGTTGCAAAAAATGCACTGGAGAAACATCATTTCAATACGCTGAAAATTCAACTAGCGCCTCATGTTGATTTGGTAAAAGCGATTTTTGCTCAAGGTGCCGGCGGAATCACCCCCCGAGTTGGTCTCACCGCCGACTGGCTGATTTCGCCAAGGTTCAGTATTGAGTCAGGCGTTGATTACACAACCACTCAAGACTTGCTAAATCATAATGAGATTCCGAGGTATTCTCAGTACAATCCGCAGCTGGGTAGCTGTCAAGCCGCAACACTTACCAATCGACTGGTATCGGTACCTATAAATTTGAAATTCAGGAATTGGATATCTAACAGGAGCCAGTTGATCTTGAAAGTCGGCTACACCCCATACAATGTCTTAACCAAACAATCGCAGTACAACTACGTTCGTCCTAACATAAATACCACAGATGTTGATCAGACTACTACCATTTATAACGAGCATGACATTAAATACTTCGGGAATACAATAAGCACAGCGGCGGGAATGGCCATTAAAAGAGAAGAAAATAAAGGTTTATGGGAAGCTTCCCTTTATTATGAGCACAGCATAAGTCGGGGATTCGATCAAAAATCAATGCAACTGATCGGGCTTCGCACGGCCTATTGGTTTAGTCTCAAATAATTATAAGATGATTAATACCCCTAAAATTATTTTTCCTGAACCATGAAACGCCTGATAATTTTGCTTTTGACTTTACTAGTTGGTGCAGGTCTTTACGGGGTTTATTTATTTAATAAGAAGCCCGCAGATACACACGATGAAAAAGCTGATTTTGAAATTAGCTCAATTGACCTCATGAAAGAGTTTTCCCTGGATGAAGACAAGGCAACAAAAAAGTACGGCGACAAAATTTTATCGATTTCAGGGAAAATAAGCGAAATCAACCAGGCATCTGTAACTGTATTTCTTGATGCTTCCGATCCTATTGCCTCCGTCACATGCAGTTTTTATGCCAACGAATTACCCCATATCCAATCTTTAAAAAAAGGTGACATGGTTCAAATCAAAGGAAAATGCACGGGTAAACTGACCGATGTTGTCCTCAATAATTGTGTTCTAAGTCGTCCCAATAACTAACCCAATTTTTAAAAATCATGACTCGTTTCATCACTTTATTCCTTTTATTTTTTTTAACAATAATATCAGGATTTTCACAAAACCGGTACTTTACCAAAACGGGTTTAATCTCCTTCTCGGCAGGAACCGCCGTCGAGGACGTTGATGCTGTCAATAAATCAGTGACCAGCGTTTTTGACCTCACAACAGGTCAAATTGAGTTTGCCGTGCTTATCAAAGGGTTTGAATTCAAACGCGGGCTAATGCAAGAGCATTTCAACGAGAACTACATGGAAAGTGAAAAATATCCGAAGTCAGCATTCAAAGGAAAATTTGATGACGTTGCGAAAATAAATTTCAAAAAAGATGGTGCATACCCGACTATGGTGAAGGGTACGCTTGACATTCATAACATAAAAAAGGAAGTGTCTGTGCCCGGTACAATTAAAGTGGAAAACGGAGTCATCTCCTCGGATGCAACCTTTAAAATTTCACTGGAAGATTTCGAAATAAAAATCCCCGGTGCGGTAAAAGATAAGATTTCGCCTACCGTAGAAATCCATGTTAACTGTGTCTATAAAGTACTTTAGCAAAGTATATTTCATTTCTTACCTTGTCGCTCCATGAGAAATGAACCCTATGGCAAAAAAAACGATAAAGAAAAAAAACGGTGATGAATTGATGCAGCAGGCACTGGAGGAGGAGCATCGCATCCGCCAGGCATTCAAAGATAAAAACTGGGCTGAGATCAAAAGCTCAGATTCGTGGGTGATTTTCAAAGTGATGAGCGAGTTCGTCGAAGGGTTTGAAAAAATGGCGAAGATCGGCCCCTGCGTCACGATCTTTGGTTCGGCCCGCGTAAAATCAACCAATCCTTATTATAAAATTGCAGAAGACATCGCTGAACGACTGGTGCAGCAAGGGTATGGCGTGATCACAGGTGGCGGCCCGGGAATTATGGAAGCCGGAAATAAAGGCGCCAAAAAAGCAGGTGGAAAATCGGTCGGACTGAATATTTATTTGCCTCACGAACAAAAAGGAAATATTTACATTGACCCCGACAAACTGATCACTTTCGATTATTTTTTTGTGAGAAAGGTGATTTTTGTAAAATATTCTCAAGGATTTATTGTCATGCCGGGTGGGTTTGGCACATTGGATGAACTATCGGAAGCCCTGACTCTAATTCAGACAAAAAAAATCGGAAGGTTTCCGATTGTCATGGTTGGAAAAAAATTCTGGGCAGGTATAATTGAATGGTTCAAAAAGGTTTTGATTGCTGAAAAAATGATACACGAAGAAGACCTTGACCTTTTCAATTTGGTGGATACCCCGGAAGAGGCTGTTGCAGTAATCGATGAGTTTTATGGCAAATACCTGTTGTCGCCTAACTTTTGAATCTCGAATTCTCGAAATTATTTTCTCGCGATCAAAAAAAGATCAAGTGATTTTGACGGTTCGTCCGACAAAATGTAATCCTCATAATGGATACTGGCGGCAAGATCATCAGCCGCTTCATTGAGTTTATTTCTATTTAAACGGTTGAGCATTTCATAAGGCACGCGCAAAACCGCTGCCGGAAGTTTATGCTGTAAATCAAAAACATCCCACCGCATCAACTTGTTCACCGACCTTTTATTGCGCTCATAATAGAGCATCACTTTTTCATTTCCTGTAATGCCTTTCATTTCAACGTCACTGAAATATTTTTTCGCTAGCAACGTCAATTCGTCTGCCGTGTATTCACGTTCATGCCAGGGATTTCGCGAAAGCGACAATGGACGGTTCGGTGTAGTCATCAACGCAAAGCCATTAGGCTTTAATACCCGGCTGATTTCTTTTAAAAAGAAGTTGTCATCAGCAATATGTTCAATTACCTGGAAGCTTACGATGCAGTCAAATGAATTGTCATCATAAGGCAAAGGAGGAATGTTTCCGCTAATAAAAGATCCCTGTGGGAGTTTCTTTTTTAAACCATCTATTATGCTTGCGATCTTATCAATTGCAGAAAACTTTTCAACTTTTGGCATGAGCCAGGTAACGCCGCGGCCTTCACCACACCCTACTTCCAATAGATTGCCGTGCACTCGCTCAGCGGCGAGCACATAAGCTTTGAGCAGTCGCTGATGAATAGGGTTATCAGAAGTAATGGTCTCAGATGCGATCTCAGTAGTATAAACGGCCATTATGAAAATTTTGTGGGGCAAAAATAACTCAAATCGTTAGATTTAACGTTTGAAAGTAACGTGAAACATCGAAATATGAGATCTCTGTCAATTCTATCTTTATTATTGGTTTTATCAAAGCCAGCGCTTAGTCAATCCGTTGCCGCCAGCAATTTCAATTATTGGTATAACCCGCAAAATGATGTGGAACTTCAACTTCATCCCGTTCGTACCGCTAATAAAATTATGGTGCGCTATACACTGATCGTTCGGCAGGGAAACCCCAGCAATTATTCAATTACCTGGGAGGCCAGAAACTCCTTTGTTGAAAATGAAGGTGTTCCGGTTGTTGAAAAAGATTCCGTGCTTTCGGTTTCCGGAAAAGACAGACGCGGATTTCTTGTTTTCAATTTGCCTGAAAAACCATGGCTTCTCTTAGCGCACGTTACCAACGTTGATCATTTGAAAAGATGGACGTATTTCAAACAGATTGAATCCATTTATCCAGTAGATGGATGGATTGAAACAAGCGACGGTGTGATCACTGAAAATCATTTGAGCAAAAACAAAGAGTACACGGCACGAAGTGCCAACGGAAAGCCGCTCATTGTTTCGTACTATAACACGGTATTTCCTCCTGCACTTCCTCCCTTCGCGGAAAAAGAAGGTCGCAACGAGCGTTTCTTTTTCCACGATTCAATTTTTAGTATAGTTGATGGCGGGAAATTTTTGCCAAAAAAAGAGGGCCTCTACCTTTTTCAGGAGGATACCTCCGCAGCACGGGGCTTTTCTTATCGTGTCGTCAAAGAGAATTTCCCAAAGTTCTCGAAGATTGATGAACTCGTACCACCACTGATTTTGGTTACTACGCCCGAGGAGTTTAATGACCTGACCAGTACAAAAGGTGAAAAGACTAAATTTGATAAAATCATTTTAAGCATCACCGGCGACAAAGACAGGGCACGAACATTTATGAAAAATTTTTTTCGCAATGTTGAGCTAGCGAATATCTTCTTCTCTTCGTACAAAGAAGGATGGAAAACCGACCGAGGGATGTTGTACCTGATCTTTGGGTTACCCGATGAAGTCAGCAAAAACGCGGGCAATGAGATCTGGACCTATAAGAACCGAAATAATATGCGCTTCACTTTTGTAAAAAGCGGAAGCGTTTATGACCCTGAAAATTATGTGCTCCTGCGCGATAAACGGTTCACCGACACATGGTTTAGCCTGGTGGATCTTTGGCGTAAAGCGAGGTTCTAAATATGGAAAAAAAAGAAATGGTTTTCGGCACGCGTGCTGTGATGGAGGCCATCAAATCGGGGCGCGAGATAGAGAAAATCTATATTCAGGCGGGATTGAACAACGATTTGATTCGCGAGCTCATCAACCTGGCAACTACTCATAAAGTCCCCTTCTCGTTTATTCCGCAGCAAAAACTCAACAGCATTTCATCCAAAAACCATCAGGGTGTTATTTGTCTGTTATCCATCGTGCAGTATGCCCCTCTTGAAAATATTATTGACCTCTGCTATGAACAAGGACGTGAGCCATTTTTCCTGATCCTCGATCGAATTACCGATGTGCGAAACTTCGGTGCGATCGCTCGTACCGTTGAATGTGCTGGCCTTGACGCCATCATCATTGGCGAAAAAGGAAATGCACCGATTTCTGCGGATGCTATGAAAACAAGCGCGGGTGCACTAAATCATTTACCGGTGTGCAGGGTGAAAGACATGACCAAGACTTTTCGATTATTGAAGGATAATGGCATTCAAATTATTGCTTGTACTGAAAAAGCTGAAAAAACATTGTACGAAACAGAACTGAATAGCCCATTGGCCATTGTCGTGGGCTCTGAAGAAGATGGCATCTCACCCGAAATGCTGAAAGCTGCAGACCACCTTGCCAAAATTCCTATAAAAGGACAAATTGGTTCACTCAATGTGTCGGTTGCTGCGGGCATTGCCATCTATGAAGGAGTAAGGCAGAGAGAGAAAAAATAAATTGATGATACTAGGGAATCAATTTCCTCTCAAAGAACATTCATAAAGCGAGGCCAAGTTAGCGATGGGCTTTTTTCTCAAGGCATTAATTTGAAAGATGATACAATTCGACATAACCGGGTTCGTTTTCAAATAGTCATATTATTTTGAAATGGATTAAGTCAACGGGGTGATGACTTAAAATACTTCTTTATTTTATCTTTCTTTGTTTCGTGATTTCTCTCCATGAATTTTTATTACTTCGAAATAGTCTTCCTATCGTAGATGTGCGGTCTCCTTTGGAGTTTCAGGCGGGACACATTCCGGGCGCCGTCAATATTCCTTTACTTAACAATGAAGAGCGGGTCGCTGTCGGCACGGATTATAAACAAAAAGGACAGGCAGAGGCAATCAAGACGGGTTTCAGATTAGTAGGGCCAAGATTGGGGCAAATTATTTCAGACGCTGAAAATATCTCGGGAGGTAAAGAGCTTCTGGTTCATTGTTGGAGGGGAGGAATGCGCTCCAATAATTTTTGCCAATTCATCGGCATGGCGCGGATAAAATCAAATTCATTAACAGGCGGCTACAAAGTTTATCGACAATTTGCGCTGGCCTCCTTCAAGAAACCGCTTCAAATCATTTTACTGAATGGTTTTACCGGCAGCGGCAAAAGTGAAATCCTTAGGGCGCTGAAATTGCAAGATGAACAGGTTTTAGATTTGGAAAAGCTCGCCAATCATAAAGGTTCAGCATTTGGAGGTTTGTTGATGCCAGCCCAGCCAACTACCGAACAATTTCAAAATGATCTGTTTGAAGAAATAGTTAAGCTGGACTTGACAAAACGAATTTGGGTAGAAGATGAATCCATTGCCATTGGAAAAATATTTTTGCCCGAAGACTTTTGGATAACGATGTCCACCGCGGCAATCGTTCAAATGGAAGTATCCAAGGATATCCGTGTGCAGCGATTAGTCGGAGAGTATGGTAAGGCTAACCCTGATGAGTTTCTGGAAGCGATGGGCAAAGTAGTAAAAAAATTGGGAGGCCAGCATTTCAAGGCGGCAAAAGAAAAATTGCTTCAAGGTGATATGGCTTCTACGATCGAAATCCTGTTGACTTACTACGACAAAGCATATCACAATAGCACCGAAAAGAAAAAAAACCGAATTTCATTCTCCCTTTCGTGGGATGGAAAAAATGCTGAGCATTTTGCTAAAGAACTTATTGATTTGAAAATTTGAAAAATGGAGTCGATTGTATTTTAAAAAATTACAACCCTGTAAACCTTAATTTCAAATCTTCAAATTACCGAATTTTCAAATTTTTAATGGACATCAAACTAACTCAATATTCTCACGGTGCAGGCTGCGGTTGCAAGATTTCCCCGGCTGTTCTCGACACTATTCTACACTCGAACCTGCCCAAACAAAAATTTCCTTCATTATTAGTGGGAAACGAATCAAAAGACGATGCTGCCGTCTTTGACATTGGTGATGGTACCTGTATTGTCAGCACCACGGATTTTTTTATGCCGATTGTGGATGACCCTTTTACCTTCGGTGCCATTGCCTCCGTCAATGCCATCAGTGATGTGTATGCCATGGGCGGAGAACCATTTATGGCCATTGCCATCCTCGGTTGGCCGATCAATAAAATTGCTCCTGAGGTAGCGAAAGAAGTTTTGGAGGGCAGTCGGAAAATATGTGCCGATGCAGGAATTCCGCTGGCGGGTGGCCACAGCATTGATTGCCCGGAGCCTGTATTTGGTCTTGCTGTTTCCGGAAAAATGAAAAAAGAAAACCTGAAAAGAAACGATTCTGCCAAAGAAGGTTCCCTGCTCTATCTGACCAAACCGCTAGGCATCGGAATTATCACAACGGCACAAAAAAAAGGGATTGTGCGTGAAGCCCATTTACAACAAGCGGTGAACACCATGCTCACGCTTAACAAACCAGGAGCACAGTTTGGGAAATTGCCATATGTTAATGCCATGACCGATGTCACCGGCTTTGGTTTGCTGGGCCACTTATGCGAAATGTGCGAAGGCAGCAATCTTTCGGCCGAAATAAATTTTGATGAGGTTCCTAAGTTTGATTTTTTAAAGGAATACATCCAGCAAAAATCGATGCCGGGCGGTACGCAACGAAACTGGGAAAGTTACGGTCATAAAATAAGTTCGATCTCTGATGAGCAAAGGGCTATTCTTGCTGATCCACAAACCAGCGGTGGGCTTTTGGTTTCAGTGAATTTTGACAAGAAAAATGAGTTTGAAGAGTTTGCCAAAAAACATGGGTTGAACCTAAACTCATTTGGAAGACTGACTAAAATAAATGAAAAAGTAATTACAATCTCTGAGGTCAAAGTTTAGAACCTTTTCCAAGTAACAAAAAATCCGCCATTACCAACGCGGCCATCGCCTCTACAATTGGCACGGCACGCGGCACTACGCATGGATCGTGACGGCCTTTGCCACTCACGGTAACTTCATTACCGGCTTTGTCTACACTTTGCTGATCCTGCATAATGGTGGCCACCGGTTTGAACGCTACATTGAAATAGATATCTTCCCCATTGCTGATGCCTCCCTGTACTCCACCTGAATGATTAGTGCGAGTCCGGATTTTTTCTCCGTCTTTATAAAACTCATCGTTATGTTGTGAGCCATGCAACTTCACACCTTCAAACCCGCTTCCATATTCAAACCCTTTCACCGCATTAATACCTAACATGGCATGACCGAGAGAGGCATGCAATTTATCAAATACAGGTTCACCCAATCCAACGGGAGAATTCCTAATTACTCCCGTGACAACTCCACCAATAGTATCGCGTTGCAAGCGAACTTCATCAATCAGGGCAATCATCTTCTCAGCCGTACTTGAATCCGGACAGCGAACGATGTTCTCTTCAGTCTTGCTCAAATCAAGTGCCGTATAATGGGGAGCTTTTATTTCTCCCACTTGTGAAACGAACGCCTTGATTTCAATTCCTGATTTCTTTAAAAGCAACTTGGCCACTGCTCCGCCTGCAACTCTCGCAGCAGTTTCACGCGCTGAACTTCTTCCTCCACCACGATAATCCCGGTTGCCATATTTCATTTCATACGTATAATCGGCATGGGAAGGTCTAAAACTTTCAGCGATGTGACTATAATCCTTACTTCGTTGGTCTTCATTTTCAATTACTAAAGCAATTGGCGCACCCGTGCTCTTTCCTTGAAAAACACCCGAAAGAATTTTGAATTTATCATCTTCCTTTCGCTGTGTGGTAATTTTGGATTGGCCTGGTCGTCTTCGGTCAAGATCAGACTGGATAAATTCTTCGTCGATTTCAAGGCCGGCAGGGCAGCCGTCAATGACGACACCAATAGAGATGCCATGCGATTCACCAAACGTCGTTATCCTGAATAATTTTCCGAAGCTGTTGCTCATAAAAGCATGAAGATAATGGCTTGATTACTGGATGCCAAACTTCATTTTTTCCTAATCAAAAAGAATACAGTCGCCCCGAGAACAATCATAGCAAAAACATTGATTGTAGATTTCATCCACCGATCATTGGAAAAAAATCTTAACGAATTATCCGTTGCGTCAATCCGGTCATAAAACGAGCCCAGGTCATTGCTCCCAATCGATTGGTTTTTGTAGCTTTCGCCGGTAACCGTTACTACTTCCTTTGATTTAAGTGTGTCGTACTTCTTTGTCTCAGGATTAAAGAATACCCATTGGAAATAGTCTCCCAACTTGTACGTGCCGGGTTCCTTCGGGATCATAAAATAGGCAAAGGATTTTGTGCCACTAACGTGGCCGGCTTCCCGATTGATATTCTGCTTTACATTGGGCTCGTAAAAATCAAAATTGACATTGGCCGGAACGTTGGGCTTGGCGATACTCGAAATATTCCCTGTTCCATAAATATTAAAATCATACGACACGCTTTGCCCCGTTTGCAACTGCGTACGGTTAATGCGCTCATCTAATTTGTAATTGCCAACAGCGACAGCATCGCGCAAAGGGTGTGGCGGCAATTCTTTTACTTTAACAATCTTCGATTTTGAATAAAATGTTTTGTAGTCCTCCTGACGGTTTTGGCCAAAGAAAGATGGGTTTTTCGCTACTTTAAATTTGATCATCCCTAACCCAACGCTTGGAAAATTTACAGATTGGTTATTGAGGGGGAAAAAAGTGGCCTGATAGATTTTGTATTGCGTATACCCTTTATTGTTGATTGAAATTCGTTCGCCCTCAATGTTTTCAATGTTGAAATTCTCTTCCCAGCAGTTACCCGGTCTCAATTTCTTTAAAATATCCGAAAGCTGTTTGCCCAGATCATGAAACTGCATGGGCGCGCGATTATTATCCGCAATCAAAAAGGAAAGGGTAGCGGTAAATCCCTCTCCCACATATACTTCGTCTTTGTTCGTGGTAAGTGCAAGTTGTGCATCTTCTTTAATGTCGACAAATTCGGTGGGTTGGTTATGGCTAAAGAAGTCAGACTGGTCTCTTTCAAAAAAACTTTTAAAAGGATCGGTGGGCTGACCATGAATAGGCGGTCCTACTTTCACTTTTTTTCCATTGACAGAAAAAACCTGATCGTTGACTTTCATCTTAAACGAAGGAACAACGACTATTCCTTGCCTTACCGGCACATAGGTCATAATAATACTTTGAGAGGAGCTTATCTGACCGTTGATGATATTGGTTTGTGAAGAGGATGATGTCCCCCTTTTTTGTAGTCCATCTATTTCAGGGAAATTGTCGTAATTCTTTAGGTGGTCGTTATTTATGGTTACCGTGATCGTCCATGCCTGATTTTGTCCGATTTCGTCAGGACCGATTATAATTTGAACGTTTTGACTTTGAGCATTGGCAAAGAAAATCACCGTCACCAACAAAATAAATATCCTTTTCACCATATTTTTCAATGCAAACAGTTGCGCAACAAGTTGCAGGCACAAAAATAAAATTCTTCTTTCTTCTTGTTAAACAGTTTTGTTACTTTCATCGTTGAATTGCGGCAGACGGTTTCAATTCAAAACTAAATTTTAAACATGAAGATGCTCAGTTATGTCAAAAAAATACTCACTCGCGTGAGTTTTGACGCCCGTCTCTTTGAAAAAGAGCTGCGGAAAGCTATCAAAATTCTGGTAGCCAATGAGGTGCAAGAGCTCAGAAATTGGTGTTATGCCAATTATGGGCTTCAATACGGTGCGATTTTGAATCGCTGTTTTGTAGTTGCTTAACATTTAAACTTATCAAGTTAAAGAATCCCGCCTTGTGCGGGATTTTTATTTCCCCACAAAATCAATATTTCTTTTCAATCCGGTAAGTTTCGTTCTTTTCACGGCTGACTTCTTAAAGATTCGTTGGAACACTTCTTCCGTGATTTCTCTCCAGTCTTCAGTTTTCAGTTTTTCTAAATCCGGGTGAGGTTCAAATCTTGGTTCACTGTGCGGTTTTGAAAGACGATTCCAGGGGCAAACATCCTGACAGATGTCGCAACCAAAAACCCAATTCTCAAACTTGCCTTTTTGCCCAAGTGGGATTTCCGCTTTCAATTCGATCGTGAAATACGAAATGCACCTGCTGCCATCAACTACATAAGGTTGAGGGATGGCATCCGTGGGACAAGCATCCATGCAAGCCGTGCATGAGCCGCAATAATCTTTAATCGGTCCGTCATAGTCAAGTTCAATATCCATCACCAATTCTGCCAAAAAGAAAAAGCTGCCCATATTTCTGTTGAGCAACAATGAGTTTTTTCCAATCCAACCTAACCCCGCTTTCTGCGCCCATGCCCGCTCATGCACGGGTGCTGAATCAACAAATGCCCGGCCATTCACGTGTCCAATCTTGTCCTGAATTTTCTCCATGAAAACTTTCAATCTGTTTTTCACGACGAAGTGATAGTCTTCACCATAAGCATACTTGGCAATTTTCAACTTTCCTGGTGAAGTTTCATCAGACGAAGGATTGTTATTGGAATGATCTTTACTCAAATCCTTTTTTCGGAAAATAATTATAAATCAAACTCACTACCGATTTCGCCCCAGACACCAACAATCTCGGGTCAAGCCGTTTGTCAAAATTTTTTTCGAGGTAGCCCATTTGACCCGCGTAGCCGCGTTTCAGCCATTGTTCCAATCGAGGAGCTTCGTCTTCCAAAAATTCTGCTTTTGCAATGCCGCAAAAACTAAACCCCAAGTCGGAGGCAATTGATTTGATAAGATTAGTATTTTCAGTTTTGCCCACTTGCTCAATCTAAAACAGCTTTCAATTTACGCACGATTAACAATTAACCGACAACGATTAACTTTGCAACCCAATGACTTCTGATAAAATAAACTCCCTCGCTGATGCAACTTCACGAGTGAGAGCCTGGCAGGCTGCCGGCCTGAAAGTGGTGTTTACGAATGGGTGCTTTGACCTGCTGCATTTAGGCCACGTAGATTACCTGGAGAACGCCAGAAACCTCGGAGACCGATTGGTCATAGGGTTGAACTCGGATAACTCCGTGAGCCGTTTTAAGGGGCCAGGGCGCCCACTACAAGATCAAAACTCAAGGGCAAGGGTTTTGGCTGCTTTGCAGTTTGTTGATTTGGTTGTTTTCTTTGATGAAGACACGCCTTTAGATTTGATTTCACAACTGTTGCCCAACGTTCTCGTAAAAGGAAGTGACTATTTGGCAGAAAACATCGTTGGCGCAGATGTTGTTAAAAAGAATGGCGGGATGGTAAAAACCATTGACTTTGTGCCGGGATATTCCACCACCCGAATTGTAGAGAAAATTAAAAAAACATAAATACAAACAACTATGGGTTTTGGAGCTTTATTTATCGGACTGTTTTTCATGCTTATCGGATGGATCGTGAGTTCACGGTTGAAGAGCAAATTCAAGGAATATTCGCAAATGCATTTAAGCAGGGACTTAACGGGCGGAGAAATTGCCCGGCTCATGCTGGCCGACAATGGTATTCACGATGTGCAGGTGACTTCTGTGGAAGGTCAACTCACCGACCACTATGACCCTTCTACAAAAACGGTGAACTTGAGCCAGGAAGTTTTTTTTGGACGCAATGCGGCATCAACCGCGGTGGCAGCACATGAGTGTGGTCATGCCGTTCAACATGCAAATGCTTACGCCATGTTGCAGTTCCGTTCCGCCCTGGTGCCGGTTCAAAACATCAGCGCGAGTATCCTTAACTTTATTTTCATGGCCATGATGTTCGGAGGTTTTTTTGCACATAGTTTCCTGCCTTGGAATACAGCTTTGCTGATTATGATTGTCTGCTATGGAGTATTTGCTCTCTTTGCAATCGTGACCCTGCCAGTTGAAATTGATGCCAGCAGAAGGGCGTTAGCCTGGGTTAAAACAAGAAACATTGTTACCGCAAGTGAATTCGGGATGGCTCAGGATGCCTTGAAATGGGCGGCTTTAACCTATGTTGTTGCTGCCATCGGTGCTATCACGATGTTGATCTATTATGTGATGCAGTATTTAGGCGTTCGCGATTAAATTTTTCGCAAACAAACTATCTTTACTGGCCTGAGCTAATCCCTCAGGCCTTATTTTTTAACTTGATCTAAAATCCTGATTACGATGAATTTTGAACTGACCGAAGAGCACCTCACCGTACAAAAAGCAGCACGTGACTTTGCGCAAACTGAACTGTTGCCCGGCGTAATTGAGCGCGACACTGAGCAGAAATTTCCCACAGAGCAAATAAAAAAAATGGGGGAGCTTGGTTTTATGGGCATGATGGCGGACCCCAAATACAATGGCGGTGGAATGGACTCGATCTCTTACGTACTCGCGATGGAAGAAATTTCAAAGGTCGATGCATCCGCCTCCGTGTGCATGTCGGTGAACAATTCGCTGGTGTGTTGGGGAATTGAAAGATTCGGGACGGAGGAACAAAAAGAAAAATATTTAAAGAAACTCACGACAGCCGAATACATCGGCGCATTTTGTTTGTCAGAGCCGGAAGCAGGAAGCGATGCCACCTCCCAACGAACGACTGCCGAAGACAAAGACGACTATTATTTATTGAACGGCACAAAAAACTGGATTACCAACGGCAAGAGTGCCAGTGTTTACTTAGTGATTGCGCAAACTCATCCTGAAAAAAAACATAAAGGCATCAACGCATTGATCGTGGAGCGTGGAATGTCAGGTTTTGTGGTGGGCAAGAAAGAAGACAAGATGGGCATTCGCGGAAGTGACACCCATTCGCTCATGTTCACTGATGTGAAAGTGCCAAAGGCCAACCGCATTGGCGACGATGGTTTCGGATTCACTTTTGCCATGACCACGCTCAATGGCGGTCGCATTGGAATTGCCTCACAGGCACTCGGGATTGCCGCAGGTGCTTATGAACTGGCGCTGAAATATTCGAAAGAAAGAAAAGCTTTTAACAAACATTTGAGCGACCACCAGGCAATCCAATTCAAGCTGGCCGAGATGGCCACAAAGATTAATGCCGCACGTTTATTAGTTTGGCAAGCCGCGTATCTAAAAGACCAGAAAAGGGATTTCGTAAAAGCAGCAGCGATGGCTAAGTTATTTGCTTCTCAAATTGCGCAGGAGGTAACCACGGAAGCCGTGCAAATTCATGGCGGCTACGGTTACGTAAAAGAATTTCATGTAGAGCGCCTCATGCGCGATGCCAAGATCACCCAGATTTACGAGGGCACGACCGAGATACAAAAGATGGTGATATCACGGGAGTTGTTGAGATAATTAATAAACCAATGAGTATTAAGAGCATTAATTCAAACGTCGGAAATGTAGGAATAGAAGGTTATCCCGATGAATGTCCGTTCTGTCATAAAATGATTATTCCAACTTTCTTTCATGGGTATCAAAATGGTTTAGTTTTAGAAGTCGTTCATTATTGTCCAAATACTGAATGTCTAAAGAGTTTTATTGGATATTACCAACGAACGTCAAGCTCAGCGGGCAGTTATTATTATAAGTTTAATGGGAAAACTACAGTTGGAAATCCCATTGGAAAGAATTTTAATGATTCAGTAAAATCTATTTCCAATAATTTTATTTTGATTTACAATCAAGCCTATGCTGCAGAACAATTAGATCTAAAAGAAATATGTGGTGTTGGATTTAGAAAAGCACTTGAATTCCTTATAAAGGACTACTTAATTTCTATTAAGCCTGAAGACAAAGAAAATATCGAGAAAAAACTTCTTGGTACCTGTATCGAACAATTTGTTGATGACAACAAAATAAAGTCAGTTGCTAAAAGGGCAACTTGGTTGGGTAATGATGAGACTCATTATGTCAGAAGATGGGAGGGAAAAAATCTTGAAGACTTAAAGAAATTAATCGATATGACCGTCCACTGGATCGAAATGGAATTATTGACTAAAAGTTTTGAATCTGAAATGCCTGGATAGTTTTCTTGGTCTTAATTAGCAAAAAAGACCTACCTTCATCGCTACAAACCTAAACCCCTATGGAAATTGTCATTGGAATATTATTCTTCCTTGGCCTCATTGCTTTGCTCTCGCTATTTGTCACCGTTAAGCAAGGTTCAATTGCTGTGGTTACCGTGTTCGGGAAATACAAGCGTATTCTTCGGCCCGGGCTGAATATGAAAATGCCCTTTGTTGAAAGGATTTATTCGCGGGTGTCCATTCAAAACCGTTCGGTGGAACTGGAGTTTCAGGCTACCACGATGGATCAGGCGAACGTAAATTTCAAAGCAATGTTACTTTTCTCAGTGCTCAACCAGGAGGAAGAGACAATAAAAAATGTAGCTTTTAAATTCTTTGATGAAAAGAGCCTGATGATCGCGCTCACCCGCACCATTGAAGGCTCCATCCGCAGTTTTGTGGCCACTAAAAAACAATCTGAAATCCTTTCCCTGCGAACGGAAATAGTTCACGAAGTAAAACAACAGCTGGATCACACGCTCGAAGGCTGGGGCTATCACCTCATCGATCTGCAATTGAACGACATTGCCTTTGACGAAACGATCATGAAGTCTATGGCCAAAGTCGTTGCCTCCAACAATTTAAAAGCGGCCGCCGAAAACGAAGGTCAGGCTTTATTGATCACCAAAACCAAGTCGGCTGAAGCGGAAGGGAATGCCATCAAGATTGCCGCGGAAGCGGAAAAAATTGCCTCGCAATTGCGCGGCCAAGGCGTGGCGTTGTTTCGCGAAGAGGTGGCAAAAGGGATGTCTCAAGCCGCAAAAGAAATGCAGACCGCCAACCTGGATTCCTCATTCATTTTATTCTCGATGTGGACGGAAGCGATCCGTCATTTTGCAGAACACGGCCAGGGAAACACCATCTTCCTAGATGGTTCATCCGACAACATGAAACGCACCATGCAGGAATTGATGTCCATTAGCAAGAGCACAACCATCGTTTCCGAGGTAGAGAAAAAATGACGTAAAATAGGGTAAAAGCCTGCGATAGTCCATAATTCGTACCTCACTAATAGAAAATCGTACTTCAAAACAATTACCTTTGCAAAACCCTTTTGCTCTTGGTACGCAAGTTTTTTCCGCTGGACAAAAACTATCTTCTTGAAGCGTCACAACTTTCTCTTCAGGATGAGTTGCTCATCCAATTAATCGAGCAAGTAAAATCAGAATTTGAGCAACGAACAAATCCATTGGGCTTGATGGACGCATTTAGCCTGAAGATCAGAAATTTTCAGGGCGAGAATCTCAAACCACTGTATACCTTTTACCAAAATTTGGCGGCAATTTACCGATTCAAATACAGTGATAACCAGCTTGAGTTCGTTTGGGATGGGCGCGATCATCAGGAAAAATACAAAGTCGATTGGTCAGCCACTTTCGTGGAATGGGTGACTGAGTTTTGTAAACAAGATTTATTTGTTCAAGCCGTGCTGGATCTCACCGTTTTTCTTCCCGATAACAGGTATGCTCACCTTGCCGAAAACCGGATGAACAACTTTATGCTTCGTCAATTTGAAGTGAAAATTCACAAGACGAAAGGTCTTGTTGCGATGAAGGTTGCCTAGTGCTCACGCAAAGGCGCAAGGCCGCGAAGGTGCTGCTTTTGCAACTTAGAGGCTTGACGTGAAGTGATTTGCCTCTTTCTCTAACAATTCACAAATCTTATAGCGCTCATCTTTTGTGCTTTCATAAATCGCTTTCAGTAATTCATAAACATTTTTTATGCCGATGTGAGAGGCCCATTCGAAAGGACCAAAAGGATAGTTTGTTCCGAGTTTCATAGCCAAGTCAATGTCCTCACGTGAAGCAATATTTTCCTGAAAGGCAAAATATGCCTCATTGATGATCATGCCGATGACCCGAGGAGTGACCATTCCGACCTGATCTTTAACAATAGCAAAATGAGTGTTCAGTTGCGCGCAAGTTTCATCCAGTCTTTTTCTGTTTTTCCCTTCTGGCAAAGTAAATTCCAAAATTTTGCGATTCAAAAAGGTTGGCATTCCGCAAAAGCCAAAAACGGCGGCGGTTATGCTATTTCGCAAAAGCAAGTCTGCCAACGTAACTTTTGAAGCGTCTAAGAATACCTCTCCAGAAAAATTCTCGTATACGTTGATAGACTGAGTATTGGATCCGATCAAAAAATCAAAAACAATAAGTCGATCATGAAAAAACCTTTGAACATCGGAATGATTTTCAGCCATTCGGTAGGTGTGGCTCTCGCCAAATTTTTGGCGGCACTCTACTAAATTCTGATCATTTCCAATCACCAAAATTTCCATAGTCGCAAAGCAAAAAAATTTCTGATATTTGGGTCAAAAGTAAAGAAGATTATGGCAAAAGAAGTTGTTTATTCTGCAAATGCGCCCGAACCGATCGGTCCTTACAGTCAGGCAATAAAGATTGGAAACATGCTGTTCATCTCCGGTCAGGTGGCAATTCAAAAGCCTTCAGGCCGTTTGATTACTGAAAATATTATCGATGAAGCCCAACAGGTGATGGAGAATCTTTCGGAGGTTCTGAAAGCGGGTGGAATGGATTTTTCGAACGTGGTGAAGACCACTATTTTTCTCAAGGACATGAACAACTTTCCAAAAGTCAACGAAGTTTATGGTTCTTACTTTGACAACCAGCCTCCAGCCCGTGAAACGGTTGAAGTAAGTCGTCTTCCTAAAGATGTAAATGTTGAAATCTCCTGTATCGCGGTGAAGTAAACTCACCTGATTTTTTCCGTTTAGTTCGTCCGATTCTTTAACTTTGCTCTCATTTTATATTCATGAGGGAAGTTCGCGTTCGTTTTGCACCAAGCCCTACAGGCGCGCTTCACATTGGTGGGGTGCGAACTGCTTTGTATAATTTTCTGCTTGCCCGAAAACATGGTGGTACCATGATTCTGCGCATCGAAGACACCGATCAAAATCGCTATGTTCCGGGCGCTGAAGAATATATTTTAGAATCACTCGCCTGGGCAGGAATCGAAATTGACGAAGGAGTGAGCAAAGGCGGGCCTTACGCACCTTACCGGCAGAGTGAGCGCAAGGATATTTACAAACAATATTCACTGAAGTTAATTGAGACTGGTCATGCCTACTATGCATTTGATACTGCTGAAGAATTGGAGGCCATGCGCGACCGCCTGAAAATACAGGGCTCTTCAGATCAACAGTACAGCAGCATAACACGGGCGTTGATGAAAAATTCACTGACAATTTCGGAAGGTGAATTGAAGCAAAAACTAGAATCCAGAGAACCTTATGTTATTCGATTGAAAGTTCCGGTCAACGAAGAAATAAAACTCGTGGATCTCATTCGTGGTGAGGTCGTCGTAAATTCTTCACAAGTGGACGACAAAGTTTTGATGAAATCAGATGGTATGCCGACTTATCATTTGGCTAACGTCGTTGATGATTATTTAATGAAAATCTCGCATGTCATTCGAGGGGAAGAATGGCTTCCGAGTGCACCTTTGCACGTATTGTTGTACCGATTTTTGGGTTGGGAAAGGGAGATGCCTCAATTTGCGCATCTACCACTGCTATTAAAAGCCGATGGAAACGGAAAGCTTAGTAAGCGCGATGCCGACAAAGCGGGATTTCCAATTTTTCCGATCAATTGGACTGATCCGAAAACAAAGGAGTTTTCAATCGGATTTCGCGAGAATGGCTATTTGCCGGAAGCCCTCCTGAATTTTTTGGCCTTCCTCGGCTGGAACCCCGGAACAGAACAAGAAATGTTTTCCATCAATGAATTAACAGAAGCGTTTACACTTGAGCGAATTGGAAAAGCCGGTGCTAAATTTGATATTCAAAAAGCGCAATGGTTCAATCAACAATACCTACGGGCTAAATCGGACGAAGAATTGGCAGCCTACTTGCTTGCGTCATTAGAGAAAGAATCCATTCCCTGTACCTTTGAGAACGCAAAGAAAATTTGTTCGGCAATGAGAGAACGCGTTACTTTCCCCACTGATTTTTGGGAGCATGGTAAGTTTTTCTTTCAAGCGCCAAAACAATTTGACGAGCATGTCATTCCAAAAAAATGGAATGACGAAGTTTTGAAGTTCTTATCAACATATCGTGACGAGTTAAATGAATCTAGTCCGTTCGCTAAATTTGATTTCGAATTACTAATAAAGCAAACCTCTCAGAAGGCAAATATTCCCACTGGAAAAATTATGCCGGCTTTAAGAGTAGCCTTGACTGGCGGAGCTTCGGGTCCCGATTTGATGGCAACTATGGAAATCATTGGCAAAGAAGAAACGATCAGCCGGATTTCCTATGCCTTGGAAAACATAAAGCTAAAAGTTGCGTAAACATCGAATATGGCTAAAAAAGAAAGTAAATCGAAAAAACAAGGAAAACCGAGAGTGCATAATGAGTTGAAAGGTTTTGAAGTCTCGATTGACACCTTTGGAGAGCTTAAATCCAATTTGCCTATCGAGAAATTAAATTCCTTTCTCAATGAAAATGTGGATGATAAAAAGCTGGCGGAACGGGAAGATTATGATGCCATGAAAAAATCCAAAAAGAAAAAATAATATGCCAACATCCCACGTCATCGACTATCAAATCAAAGGAGAAAGCATTCAAATCGTAGAGGTGGAACTTGATCCCTCGGAAACCGTAATTGCGGAGGCAGGGGCTATGCTTTTCATGGAAGACGGAATTTTGTTCGAAACAAAAATGGGTGATGGATCAAGTCCCAACCAAGGTTTGTTTGATAAACTACTGTCTGCCGGTAGCCGTTTGATGATGGGCGAATCTTTGTTCATGACACACTTCACGAACCGCGGAAACAAAAAAGCTAAAGTTGGCTTTTCGGCGCCTTATCCTGGCACAGTGATACCCGTGGAACTTTCCCAATGTCCCGGTCAAGAATTGATCGTGCAAAAGGATGGCTTTCTCTGTGCGGCTTACGGAACGAAGCTCTCTATTTTCTTTAATCGAAAAATTGGAGCAGGCTTAGTGGGCGGTGAAGGCTTTATCCTGGAAAAGCTTCAAGGTGATGGTAAAGCATTTGTTCATGCAGGAGGAACAGTGATTGAAAGAACGCTGAACAATGAAACACTTCGCGTAGATACAGGTTGTGTTGTCGCATTCGAATCTCAAATCGATTTTGATGTAGAAACAACAGGCAGCCTTAAGTCAATGATCTTTGGTGGCGAAGGGATTTATCTCGCTACCCTCAGGGGTACCGGAAAAGTTTGGTTACAGTCGATGCCTATCCGAAAACTAATACAAGCTCTTTCGCCTTATGGCAGCAATACAAGGAAAGAATCAAGCTCGTTATTGGGTGGCCTTTTTGAGAGTTGACCGTTATGAAGCCGATCAAAATAGGCCTTATCCGGGAGGGGAAAATACCGCCGGATAAACGTGTTCCCTTTACACCGAAGCAAGCCGAAGAAATACAACAGCGATTTCCACACGTTAGGGTAATCATTGAACCGAGCGAAATAAGATGTTACAAGGAATCAGAATACGAGGAATTAGGCATCGCCGCTGGTAACATGAGAGACTGTGATATTCTAATGGGTATCAAAGAGGTTCCCATTGAAAATCTGATCGAAGAAAAGATCTATTTATTCTTTTCACACACGATGAAAAAGCAACCGTATAATCGCGGATTGTTACAAGATGCGCTCAAAAAAAAGATTCAGCTAATTGATTACGAAGCCTTGAAAGATACTCAAGGAAACAGGTTAGTGGCATTCGGTCGTTTCGCTGGAATTGTTGGCGCTTACAACGGGTTATGGGTATATGGAAACCGGTATAAAAAATATTCGTTACGCAGAGCATACGAATGTTTTGATATTAATGATTTAAAATTAGAGCTCCGCAAAGTAAAATTGCCTCCCGTTAAAATAACACTTACTGGTGCAGGCCGGGTTGCGAAGGGCGCTATGGAAACACTTGACACAGCAGGGATCCGAAAAGTAAATACAGAGGATTTCTTGAATTGCACGTTCAATGAACCAGTGTATGTTCAATTAAGCAGTGCTGATTATCATGTTCGTAAAGATGGAGGGCATTTCAACAGGGAGGAATTTCATCGGAATCCGGAATGCTACACGGCTGATTTTTCGAAGTTTACAAAAGTGAGTGAAATCCTTCTTGCCGGCGCTTTCTGGAATCCGAAGGCTCCTGTTCTTTTCACAAAAGAGGATATGCTCGATCTTAACTTTAAAACGAAAATAGTTGCCGATATTACTTGCGATATCAATGGTTCAGTGCCCTGCACCAAAAAGGCAAGTGCAATACCGGATCCCATTTATGATTATGATCCGATCACTGATTCAACGCAACCACCCCTTAGTAATTTCAATTTCATAACTGTAATGGCTGTCGATAATTTGCCCTGCGAATTACCGCGAAGCGCTTCAGAAGAATTTGGCCGCGATTTAATCGATAGAATATTAAAGCCATTGTTGCTGGAAGATAAAGAAGCTATTGTTGAACGGGGCTCTATCGCCAAGGATGGAAAGCTAACTAAAACTTTTTCCTATCTTCAGGATTATGTAAATCAACTGTAAATGCTTTTATACAATGTCACAGTTGGTGTAGACAAAGAAATTGAATTCGAATGGCTTCAATGGATGAAAAGATATTACTTGCCTTCGGCTATGGAGACCGGAGCCTTTCTTGACTACAAAATTTACAAAATCTTAACCCACGAGGATGAAAGCTCGGTTTCGTATAGCATCCAATACTTTTCTGACGCCATTGAAAAAATTGTGAGCTATCTTAATAATGAAGGGAAAGCTTTGGTAGAAGAACATCGGGCTCGGTTTAAAGACAGGCACGTTGTTTTTAATACACTCCTGGAAGAGGTTTGAATTTTTACCAAAAAATGGCTATTCTATACTGAGGTGAATTAATTTCTCTTAAGAAAGGCTGTTATCTGCGATGCCTCAAGGTGGCCGTTAATCCATTCACCATCTAGTTTAGCCTCGTACCTTTTATAAAACTCAATGGCAGGTTTATTCCAATCCAAAACTTGCCACATCATTCCGGTGCAATTCTGCTCTAAAGCAAATTTCATAGTGCGCTCAAATAGTAGTTTCCCTAAGCCCTTGCCTCTTTCTTCTTCAGTGACAATAATATCTTCGAGGTAAAGGCGCTTGCCCTTCCAGGTTGAGTATCGGTAATAATAAAGTGACAGGCCTACGATCCGCTCATTCATTTCAGCAACAAAGAAGCCATAAATCGGATTTATGCCAAACCCGTCCTGTTCCATCTTCTCTACCGTATTCGAAACCTGATCAGAGGCTTTTTCAAACGAAGCTAGCTCATTAATTAATTCCAATACGTGAGGAAGATCTCGTTTTAATCCGCTCCTAATTTTTATGTTATTCATAGCAAACAAAAAAGGCTCCTGAGGAGCCTTAAAATTCTTAAGTGGGTATTTAAAATTCCCAAAGGTTATGTTCCTTCTCCATGAGAATCATTTCTTGTTCCCAACGTGCATACACCGATTCGGAATAGGATCGACCATTCTCGGCAAAAATTGCCATAATAGTCGCATTATCCGGGTTTTCAACTTTCCTGATGACTCCATGAAACAGTCTCAATTTGAATGCATCAATAAAATTTTTACCTTCTGACGGGTTATATCGATTCTGCCACTGCACTCTCTTCCGCTCCTTCAAATCTTTACTGTACGCTAACCGGAGGATCTCCTTAGAAAGTTCCTTATAAGGAATATAGCCTCTGTACCCAAGCTTTTCATTAGCATTGGCTTCATCCTGAGTGAGTATCCCTAAGGCAAGAATATCATAATACAAACGAGACCTTCTTTTGTCGAAAATAACATCTTCAATTAACTCAAGTGCAACAATTTTCCCAGGTTCGAGAGTCTCTTTCTCTGATCCCATGTCCGTAGCCTGAGCAAGGCTAAGTGATGGGTTTTTTTGGCCCTTCGGTGGAGCTGGGATGTCAGCTGAAATTCTAAACTGGTGCTCCGATACACTACCATCCGGATTAGTAACTGGAGTAAATACCAAGTCACCTGCAAGATAGCCCCTTGAAGGATCCCACTCACCCTGTGTGCCACTTCTAACAAAATTTGTGTTCAAATTTATTACAGTGGAGTCTGCAATAGGTTCCTCAAAATCAGCGGGATCGCCAATATTGCCGCCAAAAGTATGAAGTTTCCCTTCTTTCAATAAATCCACAATTAATTTTTTAATTGAAGATTTCGAAGAGGCGAACCCCTCGTTCTGTTTCTCACCGAGATCAATTACTCTACTTACCCGAAAACGGTATAATTGCTCATAGTATGGAATCTTCTCCGTTGAATTCGGATTCGAAATAGTGTCCTGAGCAAAACATCCGCTTAACGCTACCAGACAAAGACAAAAAAATAGGGCTAGCCTCATTCTGATTATTTTAAATTAATTAATCCTGCAACTAACATTCATATTGGCACCTGATACCTGTTTAGTAGTACCATCATAAGCCGCCCGTTGTACCTGTACTTGTGAAATCGAAATACTTTGACCTTTCCTGAGATTGTATTGGCTTAACGGAACTGAACCCGACTTTATTGTAATGGGCGACCCTCCGTCAATCTGGAGGATTAAGCCCGCCACAAAGTATTTATTATCCTTTTGGTTGTTCTTAGCAAAAATCTGATCCAAAATTGCGGGTTCTACTCGAATGGAAGCAGTTCCTGCAGGAATACCTTTGGCAATATCAATTGGGTTTGGTCCAGACAACAATCTTGCAACCGGAGGTGGAACATCCTGGGTTTCAAACTTCTGAACTCCGATGGATTGGCCATTTAATATTACATTCACATTGCATTGCCCCCGAGTCGGAAGGATCGCAAATTTACCAGGTGCCAATTTAAAGGTTTTACCCTGCTCCGCTGGTACGGTCAACTCTAATCCTGAAAGATTATCGAGTCCTTGAATACTCAAGTTAACCTCCGTACCGCAATCTCGATAAAGTGTAGCAGCTGCGGCTGAAGCAAAAACCGCAACGGGTTTAACGACTTTGTAATCAATCGTACGAGGAAGCGGGGGCCTCCCAGGAAGATTAATCAGTACTTTATAAGACATCTTCGCAATGCCGGTAACCGGATCATAATTCGAAGCTCCTGCGGTAAATTTAACTTTGCCCATTTTTATTTTGGAGCCAAGCCCCATGTCTACATCTTCCAATTGGAGACGCTGACCATCTTTAAACATCTCAGGCACCGCCCCAGAAGCAGCTCCAGCGACAAACAAGTTCCCCTCATAAGTACTCCCAGCAACAACAGAGTTTGATTCTGCCTGCACCATCGGTACTAACTGGTCAACTTTATATGATACACCTTCGGCAATGGCGTTCAATGTGTCTAAGGCCGCAGATTCATCTTCGAGGACCTCGCTTTGCATTTGGCTCAACATCGCTACCGCTGCCATCGCAGGCGTTCCTTCAAATGAAAAATGTAGAAAATCCTTCTTCGTTTGTTCTTTATCCTCCTTGAACTCCTCATAATCCTTCGCTGTTTTGTTCAATTTAGGGAAAGGCGTTTTCAATTGCATGATATCGTTCAAGTCCTTCACATAGCCCTTCAATTTCCTTTCATAGTCCAAACCGGTCTCAGGGTTTTTTCCGTTTAGCATTACTTCTTCAGGAGTAATTGTATTTTGTACGAGTTCCTCGCCCTGTAGTTGCTTGTTCCCGTCTGTTTTAATCTTTTTCTTAACACCATCTAAATAGGTCACCATCGTTTTAGTGATCTCCCTAACCTTCTTCGCCTTCTCTTTTGCTGTGGTTACCTTCTCTTCCGTACTCTTAGCATCCAGAATTCCCTTAAGCTTACTCTCGTTTTTGGTCAAGTCCTCACTCACAAGGTCTTCCAATGTAACGTTGACCATCGCAAATTTCTCTAGAATGGCTGCACTCACATTCAACGCCAAAAGCGCTGTAAGCACAAGGTACATCATGCCAATCATCTTTTGCCTCGGGGATTCGTTACCGCCTGCCATTGTTTTTTAGTTTAGTTGGTAAAATATTTCGAGATAATTTCAAATTTTAACCTTTCATCGCAGTCAACATACTGCCATAAACTTTATTAAGCGCTGTAAGATTATTGGTGAGAGAGCCAAGTTCGGAAGTAAACTTCGCTGTATTGTCACCCACTTTAGACAGTCCCTGCATTGCGCCCGTTAAGCTTTCATAGAATTTGTTCATGTTCTTAACATGGGAATCCGCATCTTTCAACTCCATTTCATAAATGGTATTCAACGCCGCCAAATTCTTAGTTACTGATTGTACTTGTTTGTGATATTCGCTAGTATCTTTTGAAGCATCGGACATAGCCTTAACAGCAGTCATGGCAACTCCGTAAGACTTATTCATCTCGCTTAAAGAAGTAGAGGCAGCTTGAACATTTTTAGCATATTCATTGGTTGCCACTGCAGCATTGGACAAGTTATTCATCTGAGACGCCGAGGTTGCCAGGTTGGTCAATCCTTTGCCCAAATTATCAAGCAGGTTTTGATCCACTTTTGCTGTTTTAAGCATCTCATCTATTTTAAGAAGAGGTGATTCTCCGGCAGCAGGCCTATTGCTAATGCGAGTGGCTGTTTGTGTAGAAGGAGCCTCATATTCTTCAGAAAGTTCCGGATATACCTTACTCCAATCCACTTCCGCGTGTTTAGGCTCGAACGCACTAAGAAAGAAAATGATCGCCTCAGTTCCGAGGCCGATAATCAACATATCATTGGCGCCGGGCCAGTGTTCAATTTTGAAAAGTGCACCAACGATAACAACTGCTGCACCAATGCCATAAATTTTCGGCATTATCGTTTCATAAAGTAGGGCGCTAAAACCGCCTTTTTTCTTTGCCATGGTTCTTAGGGATTTAAGGTTAGTCCGATTTTTTTCTAAATATAATTTAAGTTTTCAATTATTGAAATTCTGCCCCGGAAGATCTTCCTAAATTAGTCATCGCACAACGGAAGCCAATATACGCCCGGGTCGAATCTTTGTACTCATAGGTACGAGTACCCGTTTCCAAATAATAAGCAATGTCTTTCCAAGATCCTCCGCGGATCACTTTACGAGCATTATATTTCTCCCTGGATTTCCCTTGCTTATCATAAGCTGCCTTGTCAATAAACTGAGGGTTAAGATCCCACACGGTAGGAACAGAGGCAGCGTTAAAATCATCGAGACACCATTCTGAAACATTACCAGCCATGTCCACTAATCCATAATCATTCGGGAAGTATATTCCGACCGGAGAGGTATAGGCAAATCCGTCATCATAATAATTTCCTCGCCCTGGTTTGAAGTTAGCAAGCATACAACCTTTGGAGTTACGAATATATGGATTTCCCCATGGGTATTTAGCCATTGGTCGACCTCCTCGGGCGGCATACTCCCATTCTGCTTCAGAAGGTAGTCGGAATGAAGGCATTGGAGGTTGACCTCCATTTACTTGACGCCATTCATTTAGAAAGGCAGATCTCCATTTACCAAAAAAGCTCGCGGCTTCCCAACTTACTCCAACAACCGGATAATCTTTATAGCCGGGATGTTGCCAATAATAATCTACAAGCGGGTCACCCATATGGTGCGTAAAGTCCCTCATCCAAACGGTAGTGTCCGGATAATACTTTGCCATAAATTCCTGTTGGCTTACCTGGGGAAAATTAGTGAGTTGGGCGCCACCTTCAGCCCCTAAGAAAAAGGTGCTAAACTGTAGGTACTCATCATTTGTAATTTCTGTTTCATCCATGAAAAGCGAGCCAATCGTAATCTGTCTATTAAAGTTGATCTGAGTTGATGCAGGATCCTCATCGGCTTGCCCCATATAAAAAGTACCGGCGGGAATAGGGACCATACCAAAAGGTACAACCATTGCCCATCCTTCACGCCTTTCGATCGTTGACTGACCAACTACTTCGCCTTGCGCATCGCCCCCACCTTTTTTCTTGCCGATCCCAAGAAGACCACACGAACCAACGATAACTCCGCCCGCCATGATCATCATGCCATACAGAACTTTGCGATAAACTATTTTATTCATACCGATAATATTAAGTAATATTCTGGAGTTTCTTGTTTAAAGCCAACGAACAGAATCGAAAGTTATTCTTTTTTTTAGTCTTTTTTAAAAATCGTGGTTACCAAATTCCGCAAAATCTTTAAAAAAGCCAAAAAAACTTTTTGTTAATGTCGGTAACGTGGGGTTCGCACAACCTTTTTACCTGGCCCAATGTGGGTTGGGAGCTCGTACATGAGCATAATCTCTTGAGATGTTGGTTGCTTTGCGGCCTGATCCTTAACAATATAGTCTAACGAGTACCCTAGCTTCAGTGACTTATCTTTAAGGAAACTATAACCCAGCATCAAAACAGCTGCATCTCCTTGACGAAAGGACAAACCTCCCCACATGGTGTCTTTTAAATACGCCAATGCTCCAACATTAACCGTTGTGGTTGTAAAATCAGTTTGGACTAATGTAGAGAATTTGAATTTGAGATCGAAGTTGACTTCGTAGGTATAACCGGCAGTAATATAGGAATGCGTTTGCAAGGGATTTCTGATGGATTGACCAAAAGTAAAAGTAGCGTGTGTCAAATGGTTGAAGCTGGCTCCAAAATAAAATTTCTCACTCTGCCAATAGGCACCAAAGGCCAAATCGGGCTTTATCTGCGACTGAGCCCCTCCACTCAAAAAAGATTCATAGTCAACGGCGCGGAAGTAATTTGAATTTATAGTCTGAGACAAAATACCAGCCCTCAAGCCGAGACTTAATTTGCTGTTTTTTATTCCAATATGATAGGCATAAGAAGCCTGTGCCTCAAGGTTATTATAGGGACCCAGATTATCATGGTCAATGTATCCCCCAAAACCACTGTTCAATTTATAGATCGGTGTTGTGAACGTAATCAGTTGTGTGGTAGGAGCTCCCCCGTCGCCGTAAGTTGGAGTATACCCAAGCCACTGGCTTCGATGCAATGCGGTAATTTTGGTCAATCCTTCCACACCTGAAAAAGCAGGATTATAATAAATCGTATTAAACATGTATTGCGAGAATTGAGGATCTTGTTGCGCCGATCCACGCAAGGTCATACTGACCAATCCTATACACACGAATAATAGCCTCTTCGCCATTTAGTTTGAAAATATAGAGGGATAAAGATACGTGATTTCTTTTTACACTATCATCGATATGTAATGAAGGCGTAATAAAATCTTCTTCCTGCTAAAAACGTAACCTTAAATTGGTTATTTGAGCCATTGCGAAAAATTATTCCACACGTCTCTAATCTTGTACAGAGGCAATCTTGGTTTTATTCGCGCATGTATTACTTGCTATTTATACCCGTTTGCTTTTTTGATATAAAGCTCCAAAGCACCCGCCATCGAAGGAGCATTAGGAAGAGGAGCTTCAATGTCCAAGACAAAACCATTTTCTCTCACCGCCTTTGCGGTTGCTGGCCCAAATGCAGCTACCCTGGTACTGTTTTGCTTAAAATCCGGAAAATTGACAATTAAGGAGTTGACGCCTGACGGGCTGAAGAAAGCTAAGATATCGTAATGAACATTTTTTAAATCCCCCAGGTTTGCTGCCACGGTATGATTGATGATTGCTTCTGCATAACTAAAACCATTCTCCTTAAGAAAATCGGGGATATCATTTTTTCGGATGTCGGAGCAAGGGTAGAGAAACTTTTCGTTCTTGTGTTTCTTTAAAATTTCCAGCAAGTCTTTTGTGTCTTTCAACCCCGTAAAAATTTTCCGCTTTCGAATGACAATATATTTTTGAAGATAGTTGGAGGTTTGATCCGAAATACAAAAATATTTCATCTCCGGGGGCATCTCTAATTTCAATTCCCGGCAAAGAATAAAAAAATGGTCCACGGCATTCCGGCTGGTGAAAATAACAGCTGAGTGTTGAAGAATTTCCACCTTTTGCTTACGAAATTCTTTTGCGCCAACCGGCTCTACTTGAATAAATGGTCTAAAGTCAATTTTTATATTGAATTTTTCCGCAATTTTCAGGTAAGGCGAATTAAGGTCAATGGGAGCTTCTTGTGTGACTAAGATGCTTTTTACTTTACGCATCCTGTCAATAGTTGTTTCAGTCATATCAACTCGTAGCAATTCGAACCTAAAACAATAAAACTTTTATTAAAATCATTAATGGGAAAATTTCCGTTGCGCAAAGGTAGGAAAATAAGTGGAACGAACGGAAAGAAGTGCGCGTGAGTAATTTAAAATAGAGCAACCCAACGCCCATCGCAAGCAGCAAACTCCCCGCTTTCAACAGATTGAAATAGTTGACGTTGATGTTTAGTGAAAAGCCAAAAATACTTACGATGGCAATGAGTGCTAAGGAAAGAATAAGCACACGCACAAAATTGAAAAACTGAAATCCGGCAACGTCTCTCCAATTATAGAGTAACGCCATTAGCACTCCAAACACCAGCTTTGCCATCAAGAATCCAAAAATGGCAAATGCAAGAAATATCCATTGAAGCATGCGTTGGCCAGTCGTGGAGTTGGAGGCTCTCAACGAGAAAGGAAGACCCTCATTTGAATAGTGGGACGCCGTGATAAGAGCCAATGAAGTAAGAAGGCTGCAGAATACATAAAAAAGCAAATTAACACTGGAGGTGATCCTTAAAGTAATTTGACTCTCCTCGCGATCTTTAAAAAAGAATAGCTTTGTAAAATCGAGATAATCCAATGTCAATTGAGGGTTAGTCCCGAACAGGGAAGTAAAAAAAGTGATGAGGATGAGGGTAGCTACGATCAGGAAATTAGAAAATGAGCGTGCAGGAAGTTTTGGGTTAAAAAGAAGATCTTCGGACGCTGACGAAGCCCAACACGTTTCAAGATCGCTAATACCCTGGGGCTGATAAAGACTGATGAACAGCGGTGATGAATATTTTCTCTTTAGGCTATCGGCACTTAAAAGGAGTCTATGGCTTTTCGTAACGTAGGAATCGTTGATGAACAAGTAAAAAAAATTACTGCTTTCGATTTGTAAATAGCGGTTACGGGTTTGCAAGAGCTCTAGCGAAAAGTGAATCGCCTTGGCAGGCTCTTCATTAAAGTAACGTAATTGGTTATTGCTGTAAACTCGCCACTGTGGTTTCAAATTCTGAACCGTTTGAACTTCTTTTCCAATACCGTTTCGAAAAGAGGACAAGGAAAGAAATACCAATAGGAAAATTCGCTTTGTTATCATTTTAATGTAAGCCTAAAATTACCATTAAAAATTTATTTCAATTTTGCAGGTAAGATAACATCTATGGCCGGACTTTATATCCACGTTCCATTTTGCAAACAAGCCTGTCATTATTGCGATTTCCATTTTTCTACTCAACAAGATTTCAGGGGGAGGATGGTAGAGGCACAGTGCCGGGAGTTGCTTTTGCAGAAAGATTATCTTTCAGGAGAGCCGATTGAAACTATCTACTTTGGTGGCGGCACTCCTTCTTTGCTCAGCCGCAAAGAACTGGAATGCCTGCTAAATTCGATTCCTCTTAATTATGCCGTTAATGCAAAAGAAATAACGTTGGAATCAAACCCTGATGATTTAACAATCGAAAATCTTCTGCTCCTGAAAGAATCGGGAATCAATCGGTTAAGCATTGGTGTTCAATCTTTTGACGACCACATTTTAAAATTTCTTAATCGCATTCACTCCTCCGCTGATGTTATCTCAGGTATAGAAAAATCTCGGAAAGTTGGCTTTACCAATTTAAGCATTGACCTGATCTACGCCATTCCAGGTCAAGACAATAATGCCTGGAGGAAAATAATTGAATCAGCTATCGCCTTATCTCCCGAACATATCTCCGCGTATTCCCTAACCATTGAAGAGAAAACTGTTTTTGGAAATTGGCAAAGACAAGGGAAATTATTAGTCGAAAAAGATGAGGTTGCTGCCACCCAGATGGAAATGCTCGCCGACCTCCTCGATCGTGCAGGTTACAATCATTATGAGATCTCAAATTTTTGCAAACCTGGTTTTCATTCCAAACACAACAGCGGCTATTGGCAACAGAAGAAATACCTCGGCATTGGACCAAGCGCCCATTCTTACAATGGAATAAGTCGTCAATATAATAGTAGAAATAACCCGCTCTACACGAAATCAATTGAACAAGGCAAAGTTCCTTTTGAGCTTGAGGAATTAAGCAGGGCCAATAAAATCAACGAATATTTGATGACCACCTTACGAACGAGTTGGGGTTGCGACATCTACTATTTAATAAACAAGCTTGACTACGATCTGCTAAAAGAAAAAGCCCAGTCACTAGACGTCCTTTTTGTCAATGAGTTAGTTGAAAAAAAAGATCATTTTCTCTTTCTTACGCGCAAGGGAAAACTACTCGCCGATAAAATTGCCTCGGATCTCTTTACCGATGATTAGCATACCAAACTATTTTAATTTTTATATCTTTAAATTTTAGGTTTTTGATATGAACGAAGAAGAAAAAAAAGTTTACATGCTACTGAAAGCCGTGATCTTTCACTACCACGGCTTAGATGAGGCTGAAAAACAAGACTTAGAAGACACTTCTAAAGGATTGGACGCATCTGCCGCTCTTACCTGGGCGCTTGATTTCATCTCCAAAGATTACATTACTGCTTTTGATCGCGCGCGCATTTACCTCAATGAAATTATTGGCGATTATCCAAAAGATAAACGCGTCCAGTTGATTAACATGGTGTGGCTAGCCAACAATCTAAAGGGTTATGTAACCGAAATGGAGGCAACGGCCATGCTCAAACTTGCAAAGGACTGGGGTGTGGAGAATGAACTTATGGCTATGGTTCTACAGTGATATCCATTACTTAATACTCATCTCTTTCCATTCCGTTTTCTTCTCAGCCATAAAAATTTTATTGACTTGATCGAAAGTCAGTTGGTCATAAATCATTGGAATAATATTTAATCCTTGATCGGTAATTGCACCACACTTTCCCCCATGACAAACTATTAATAACTCCTTACCGGCTTTGCCTAAGGAATCAAATCGAGGTTCCACCAACACATTTCCATTTTCATCGGCAAGACCTTGAAGTCCTGATGAGATTAATAGAAATTTATTTCCTGCCAATCGTTGAACATCATCGTAGCGAGTCGGTAACATTGACTCGCCGGCCTTACCGATCAATCCCAACTTCTTATTCCTTGAAACGATCGCCACTCCATTCTTAAAATAACCGGGATAGTCGAAATTAGGGTTAACGACTATTTCATCGTTTGTATTCACAAAGCCCCATTTCCCGATTAGTTTAACCGCTGCGAGTCCTTCGCTAAATTGGCCAATGCTGTCGTAGCGGTTGGCAATTCGCAACCGGCCACGCTGGTCAACAAAACCATAACGTCCGTCTTTTTTGATTCCGCGCAATTCTTCACTTTCATAAAAAAATTGATTGCCGCTTTCCTGTGGTGTTAAGCCTTGAATAACGGTTCCCGTGTAGCTGATTATTTTCTCCGTTCCATTTGGCAAAGCTTCAGTAAAGCTCTCCTTATTGAAGCTGACTTTATAAGGCGTAAAGTACACTATTTGCCCGCTGTAGGATTTAATAAAATTGTTTCCCGGTTGTTGCTGAAGATATTGCTGACCGTCAATCACACGCAAAGGAAAATTTTGCGGCGCCACCCGCCAGTCTTCATTGGCATTGATTATCCCGTAACTTCCTTTGAACTTCACTGCCATCAATCCGTTGATTGGCTGCGCGATCGAATCAAATACGCAAGGAATAAACTCATGGCCGTCGTGATTTACAACTCCGCTAAAGCTTTTGCTCACTCCTGGAAAGCCAAGGTCATTGGCGGGTGATAGCATTTCATAATATTTACCCGTCAATTCCTTGCCCACGGAATTTATCAAACTCCAGCCCAAATTTTTGTTCCACGCGCGGTAAAGATTATTTCCAAAAATTAGTGAATCAAACCAAAAGGGAACAGACGTTTTACCGTCTTCGGCAATCACACCCATTTTATTATGGCGTTTCGCTAAATATTTTCCCCGATCAACTTCGGTCAAGCTTTCAAATTCGATCGGTAAAACTGTATTCAAATCCTCATCGGAAATACCAACCAAATTCCCTTTTCTGATGATGAATCGATTCACGTTAAAAGGTATTAGTTGATCGGCACTAGTTTTTTTAATAATTGCATTTTTGTCGTTGATAAAAAGCCATTCATTTGGAAGCTGTGCAAATATTTTTCCTTCTTTATTGATTTTAATCTCTTTGTATTTTGTCTCCAGTTTGACAATTCCGTCACGGTCAATCAGTCCTTGCAACTGATCTTGATAAACAATGGCAAAACTTTTATAAAATGTGGAAACACTATCAATTGAAAATTCGGTGATTGCTTTTCCTTCATCCCCAAAAAGTGCGATTTTATTTTCTTCGTTTTCAACCGCAAACCGTAAGGTTCCTAATGGCCGGATACTTCTATAAACAACAGGTATTAAAATACGATTGTTAAGGTCCGCAAGACCATAATAATAGCGGGCATTGGTGAGGTTAAAAACAGTTGCGCGAAGGCCTTGCACGCTGATGCCGTCATAAGCAAACGGAATTTTGATTTCACCTTTTAGGTTGATGCAGCCCGTCTTGCTAAAGGCCGGGTTTAATTTTCTGCGTGCTACAATGCAATCTCCGCCGCAATAAACCAAGCTCTCATAGTCCGCCGGAGTAATAAATTTTTTTTCGAGGCTGATGATTCCCCACAACCCTTTCAACCGATAACCCGTTACTTCACCAATCACCGAAAAATTTCCATCCGACCAGCCGAGTGCCTCAAAAGAAGGAGGCAACACCACGTGACCGGCATCATCTTTCATCCCGATTTTGCCATTTTCTTCAAAGGTTAAGTACGCTTTTGCAAAAGACTGAGTAACCACCACCAAGCCAAGCAAAAAGACTATCCTAAGTTTCATCCTGCAAATGTAAAAGAGAATATTGTGAGACGGGAATTTTTAAGACCTTTGTATGGTTAGCCGAAAAGAAAATACATGTACATCGAGCAATTATATACAAATTGTCTTGCGGAAGCTGCTTACTACATCGAGTCAGACGGACAGGCGGCCATTATTGACCCCATTCGTGAAACAGAACCTTACCTGGAGTTAGCAAGCAAAAGAGGTGCAACGATAAAATATATTTTTGAAACACACTTTCATGCTGATTTTGTAAGTGGTCATATTGATTTAAGTAAGAAGACAGGAGCCCTCATTATTTACGGCCCCATGGCGGAAACAAAATATGAAGTACTCAACGCGCTGGATGGGCAAATTTTTGTCTTGGGTAAATTAAAAATCAAAACACTTCACACGCCGGGTCATACTCCCGAATCGTCGTGTTATTTATTATTTGATGAAAACGGAAAGGAGCATGCCCTGTTCTCCGGCGATACTTTGTTTGTTGGCGATGTGGGCCGGCCTGATCTTTTGGACGGAAAAATAAGTCGTGAAGACCTAGCCAGTATGATGTACGATTCACTGAATAATAAAATCAAAACTCTTGCTGATGATGTCATGGTATATCCTGGGCACGGACCGGGTTCTGCTTGCGGCAAGAATATCGGCAAAGAAACCTGTTCAACGATCGGAGAGCAGAAGAAATTTAATTATGCCTTGAAAGTCTCCAGCAGAGAGCACTTTATCGAGGAAGTGACGAATGGAATTTTGCCACCGCCCCGTTACTTCTTTGAAGATGCACGTATCAATAAAGATGGCTACGATTCTGTTGACACCGTAGTTTTGAAAAATAACCGCTCGTTAAATTTAAGTCAATTCGAAGAAGCTATTCAACAAGGTGCTTTGGTACTGGACAATCGCACAGCGGATGATTTTGAAAAAGGATTTATCCCAGGATCAATAAATATCGGTTTGAACGGACAATATGCTATTTGGACTGGGACACTAATTAAGATTCAGCAGCCCTTAGTGCTCGTAACGGAGCCCGGGAACGAGCACGAATCGATTTTGCGGTTAGCAAGAGTTGGTTATGAAAATGTCTTAGGCTATTTAAATGGGGGCATCGCCTCATGGAGAAAAGATTTGGATGTGGTGAAGTCAATCCAACCAGATGCCATAAAACAGGAAGTTAAAAATGGAGCGAAAGTAGTAGACGTACGCAAACCGGGCGAATGGAGCATTGGCCATGTAAAAGACGCAACTTTCCTCTCGCTGGCCAATATGCCGGATAATCTTAATACTTTGGATAAATCTAAAAATTATCTGGTCCATTGCGGCGGCGGTTATCGTTCCATGACAGCCATCTCCCTGATGAAACGTGAAGGTTTCAAAAATTTGAAAAACATTTACGGCGGGTTTGGCGCAATGATAAATACCGGGTTGGAAATTGTTACTCAAGATGAACCCGTTGGAGTTTAAAAATTCTAAATTCTTTAAAATAAATGCACGCCCAAACAAAACTCGGCCCGAACATCGCCAACCTAATCGGAACTCTACCAGCCATCGGTACCGTTGCACCTGCCTTCATTCTTACCGCCAATGACATGAGCGATAAAAGCCTCAGCGACTTTGCCGGAAAAAAAATAATCCTCAATATCTTTCCGAGCGTGGACACCAAGGTTTGTGCTATTTCTATTCGCACGTTCAATCAGCAACTTACCATTTTAGAAAATACAGTCGTTCTTTGCATTTCAAAGGATTTACCATTCGCGCAAAAACGTTTCTGCGGAACAGAAGGCATTGAAAAAGCGATCACTCTTTCTGATTTCCGCAGTCGTGGCTTTGGCAAAACATACGGTGTTGAATTGACGGATTCTTCATTTGAAGGTTTGTTTGCCCGGGCAATAGTGGTCATCGATACCTCGGGAAAAGTAAAATACACGGAACTTGTTCCTCAAATCGGGGAAGAACCAAACTATGAAGCCGCTTTGAAAGCGATCTAAACTCCTCAAATGATTAGTCCTTTTTTTATCGGAAAGGGATTTTTATTTTGCGCGCGTTTCTGTTCCATTAAACAATTATTAAAAGTTCAAAAATGAAATTGCCGCTTCTTGTCCTTCTGTCATTGACTTTCAGTAATGTTGAAGCACAAGACCCAGCGCCTTATTACATCACAGCAGATCATATTTTTGACGGTGAAGTGACGCACGAAGGTTGGGCGGTGCTTGTAAAAGGCAATACGATAATTTCAACCGGTCCTAAGGAGAAGGTCCCCATGCCGACTAACTCTATAAAAATCAATTATTCCAATTCAACCCTTATGCCGGGGCTCATCGAAGGCCACTCACATTTGCTTTTATATCCCTACAACATTACTGATTGGGACACGCAAGTCTTAAAAGAAACCGATTCTTACCGAACAGCTCGCGCTACTGTCCACGCCAGGAATACGCTGATGGCTGGTTTTACTACTGCCCGTGACCTTGGAACAGAAGGCGCAGGTTATTCGGATGTCGCCTTGAAGCGCGCCATTAATGAGGGAGTAATCCCCGGCCCTCGCTTGATGGTAGCTGGGAGGGCGATCGTATCCACAGGCTCCTATGGACCGAAAGGTTACGATAACGACATGCATGTCATGCTGGGGGCGGAGCCAGCCGATGGTAATGCCCTCATCCGGGTAGTGCGAGATCAAATCGGCAAAGGCGCAGACATCATTAAAGTGTATGCTGATTACCGCTGGGGAATAAACAATGAGGCGATGCCCACCTTTTCAATTGAAGAGTTAAAATTAATCGTTGAAACTTCTAAAAGCAGCGGTCGGCCAGTTGTTGCGCATTCTTCAACGATCGAGGGAATGCGCAGGTCCATTCTCGCTGGAATTGAAACCATCGAGCATGGTGATGATGGAACGCTTGAAATTTTTCAATTGATGAAGGAAAAAAATGTAGCACTCTGTCCGACCCTTGCTGCCGGAGATGCCATTGCGCAATATCGGGGTTGGAAAAAAGGCGTTGAATCGGAACCTGAAAAAATAAAAAGAAAAAGAGAGAGTTTCAAAGCTGCGCTTCAATCCGGGGTAACTATTCTTGCAGGTGGAGATGTTGGCGTATTTGCTCACGGTGAAAATGTCCGTGAATTAGAACTGATGGCCGATTATGGAATGCCCGTTTCGGAAGTTTTAAAATCGGCAACGAGTGTTAATGCCAAAGTCTTTCATTTAAACAATATCGGACTGATTAAGGAAGGAATGTTAGCGGATCTTTTGATCGTGAGCGGGGATCCATTCAAAAATATTTCTGATCTAAGAAAAACTAAATTTGTAATGAAGGATGGTGTCGTTTACAGGAACTAGAATTTTCGAAATTCATAAAGCCTATTTTCGTACCTTCATTTTATGAACAGAAAACAAGCACTGAAAGCAATGGCGACTACCGCATTGGGCTCCGTTGGATTGCCCCAGCTGGCAAAATCCATGAACGCACTTCCGACAAGCCTTAAAGGCAACATCAACCACAGTGTTTGCCAATGGTGCTACAGCGATATCCCGTTAGAGAAGCTTTGCGAGTCGGCCAGGGAAATGGGCATCAAGTCGATTGACCTGCTAAACCCTACGCAATGGGCAACGGCAACCAAATACGGGCTCACTTGCGCGATGGCCTACGCTAGTGATTTGGGACTATCCAAAGGATTTAACGACTTATCGTTGCACGAAAAATTAATCAAAGATTACACCACTAACATTCCGAAAGCGGTCGATGCCGGATTAAAAAACGTAATCTGTTTTAGCGGAAATGCGAAGGGCCTTTCGCACGAACAAGGACTTGAGAATTGTGCCAAGGGGTTGGAGCCGGTGTTAAAAATGGCGGCCCAATATAAAGTCACGGTGAGTATGGAGCTGCTCAATAGCAAAGTAGATCATAAAGATTATCAATGCGATCACACGGAATGGGGTGTAGCCCTTTGTGAAAAACTTGGATCCGAAAATTTCAAATTGCTGTACGACATCTATCACATGCAAATCATGGAGGGCGATGTAATTGCAACCATTAACAAACATATTAAATACATCTCCCACTTTCACACGGGAGGCGTACCCGGTCGCCATGAAATAGATGAGACGCAGGAATTATATTATCCGGCCATTATGCAGGCTATTGTTAAAACTGGCTTCAAGGGTTATGTGGCCCAGGAATTTATTCCCTCACGCAAAGACAACCTCGCTTCACTGAAACAAGGAGTTGGGATTTGCGATGTCTAAAAACCATCATTTATTTAACATAGGTTTAATTTCTCCATGACTTTCTTTTAACATAAATTTTCTCAGATAATTTTCCACCGGGAGCACAAGCAAGGCTATGCCCACTTGCACAAAAAATTCAATTACAGGAGAATTTATTGTTGTTAGCTGAGAACTTACGATTGTTTGAATAAGCTGAATAAGCATAATCACCGTAAGCAATGAAAGCAATTGGCTTAACAAGCGGTACTTTGGATTTCCAGAACTTAGGCGCATGGACAAGTACACCATGGAACCGAAGAAAATTACTTCCACTAAATAAAACCAGGATTGCTGCCAATAGGGTGGCTCTACTTCAAATGCGATTTGATCCGCATTTGTAATTTTGCCCACCAGGTCGCGGGTTTGCACATCGACTTTGTATTTGCCGGCGGGCAAATAGGAAAAACTAACAATGTTATTGGTGGAGGCCCAGGTGGTCCAATCATTACTTAAGCCCTTCACCCGATATCGGTATTCTATTGCCCGCATTCCAAGATAATCCGGTTGGATAAATTCAAAAGACACCGTGCTTTCCAACTGGCTTACCTTGATCGAACGAGAGGGGGCAAATTTATTTTGCTGACTGTGCACTTCACGCAAAAAAAGCGGATAGGGAGTCTGGGTCGGTGCGGCCTGGCCACTCGAAAACTTATACAACTCGTTATTCGCCGTAATAATCCAAAGGTTGTCCTTTTCAGCAGGCGCAATGAATCGGATATTGGCAAACAAACTCAACCATTCGAGCTTAAGTGCTGCTTCCATGCGGGGATCGACCGTGCGCCAACGATGTCCGTCGTGAAACCAGAAGTAGCCCGCAGAAGCAAAATACTTTTTGGTCCCCGGAAGGGAATCATATTTTTTAAAAATATTATTCTTGATGTCATACCGATGAAAACTTCCCCCTGTTGCCATGTACACTTCACTTCCATAGGCAAGGCCAACACTTTCATCAATCGCTGGATTTGCGAACGGAACATTTTCAACAGCTGTAATGGCACCATCAACCGTTTCAATTTTGATCGCATCTGTTCTTCCACAAAGCCAAATATTCTGAAGCTTGTCTTCAAAAATATAACTTACATACTCATTAAGGGTATCCAGCAGATGTGACTCCTGCCAGCCTTTGGCTCCTTTGACAAAAGATTTTATATCATCTTCCAACGTACTGGCCAAAAGTTGACCCAGGGCCTTTGTTTGATACACCGCTCTCAAGGGTAAATGCGTTATCGAGACTGCTTTTTTGTCGTTGACGGAGAACAAACCGAAAGTTCCAGCGGCAAGAAGTTGATCGTTGGATTCAAGTAACTGGGTTACTTTTCCATCGATACCTTCTACTTTTTTGTATTCGTAGGCTACCGATTTAACACGTTTTATTGCTTTATTATTCTGAACAGCCGGTTCGCTCTTTTTTCTTCTCAAAAAAGAAAATAACCCCTTCTTCGATTTGCTTTCGGCAGTGATAGCGAAAGTTATTTGATTTGAAACAACATCTTCGTAAACTTCTTTTCTTTCCAGCGTGAACAATCCAATCGTTGTTCCTACATACGTTTGCCCCTTAAAGGTTATGGCGCATAAAAGATTCCCTTCCAGCCCTGCGTAATGGCTGTATGACTTGAACGGTAGGTAAGGAGCAATACGAGTAAAACCGTAATCATGTGAAACCCATAAGCCTTCATTTCGATCCGCCAGTAAGGCGAATACTTCATTGTCAGGCAAGCCGGTATAAAAATTTGTAGCTTCCTGCGTGATCCCGGTTTGAGGATTAATAAAAATTACTCCTCCCCTTAAGGTTCCAATAGCCACGAGAGTTTCATTAATCCATGCCGCTGAAAAAGGTCCCTGGTGAACAATCATGTCATGGTCAGGCATATTGAGCTCACGTAACCCTGAGGTGCTAGCCAAAAACATTCTACCACCGGTAACCCCCAGCAGTGAAAGATTTTGTGAAGGAAAGGAAGCTGAGAACTCTATGGCAAGTTTGTCTGGCCATGGAAAGGAAGCCGGAACGAGTTGATTGTTTTCCACTTTCAATAATCCGGAACTTGATTTTACATAAATGCCGCCAGTGATTTCGAGTAATCCATTAAATTCCTCGTTTTCTTTTGCTTTTATTTTATCAACTTTCCCTGATGCCGGAGATAGTAAAAACACGGCATGAGCATTAGAGAAGTAAATCTTGTCTTTGGACGAAACGCTTGAAAATATCTGATCTGCATCGGTCTGGTTTTGAGACAGGGACTGATAAACCTTCGAATTATCCTGACCGATAACAAGTTTTCCAAAACCGCGATAACCTCCGGCAAAAACTTCCGCTCCTAAACTTGCAATTGCGAACACCGGGCCCGGTGTTGCAATCAAATTCCAATTGCGGCCGTCAAACTCCAGTACGCCATTTTTGTTGGCAAAGTAGATTACCCCTTTTGAATCTTGGGCTATACCAAATGTGATGTAATTAATCCTTTCATCAGAGGGAGTATATTGAGAAAGGAAGTAATGACCCGGTTGAGCAAAAGAAAAATTTGCAACAACAAGAAAAATTATAATGAGTTTGGTTTTCATAAAAAATGAGAGTCAGCAAAGTTAATATAAACCGTATTGAAATAGCGCTAACTTATCCTGCTCCAGTTTACTGCGGTTTTCCTTGCGGACTCCGCTTGCAACCTAACCATGGCATTTTCTTTTTTTTGCAATTCCGGGTCGCTGTTCAAAATTTCATTGGCCGCATCACGCGCCTGCTGTAAGAGTCTCCCATCTTTACTTAAGTCCGCTATCAACAGGTCGAGCGCACCACTTTGCTGGGTGCCCATCAAGTCTCCTGGACCACGGAGTTTTAAATCCGTCTCAGCAATTTCAAAGCCATCATTGGTTTTGACCATCGTTTCCAAGCGCATCTTGGAGTCAGCACCGAGTTTATAACTCGTCATTAAAACGCAGTACGATTGCTCCGCTCCACGCCCTACCCGTCCGCGAAGTTGATGCAATTGAGATAACCCAAAACGTTCTGCGCTTTCAATGATCATCACTGACGCATTCGGTACATCTACACCGACCTCAATCACCGTAGTCGCCACCATGATTTTCGTTTCTCCTTTTATAAAACGTGCCATTTCGTAATCCTTAGCCGCTGATTTCATTTGTCCATGCACGATACTGATTGGGACATCCGGAAAAGCACGGGTCATGCTTTCATAGCCATCCATTAAATGCTTGAGATCAAGCTTTTCAGACTCTTCGATAAGCGGGTAAACCACATAGACTTGCCTTCCAAAATTGACTTGCTTTCTAATAAAACCATTTACTTTCAATCGTTGGGAGTCAAACTGATGAGTCGTAATAATTGGTTTGCGTCCTTTTGGCAATTCATTGATTACTGATATTTCCAAGTCTCCATATAACGTCATCGCCAGGGTACGCGGGATAGGTGTCGCTGTCATCACCAATACATGGGGATAAACACCGACATTCTTTTGCCAAAGCTTACTTCGCTGTGCCACACCAAACCGGTGTTGTTCATCGATAACCGCAAGACCGAGCTTTTTGAACTTCACGTCTTCTTCGAGCAAAGCATGAGTCCCAATTAAGATTTTCAATTCACCACTTTGTAATTGTTCGTGGATTGGTTTGCGCTTTGATTTTTTGATGGAGCCAGTCAGTAGCGAAATGGTGATGCCCATCAAATCAGCATATTTTTTCAAATTGACATAATGTTGCTGCGCTAAAATTTCTGTAGGTGCCATCAAAGCGGCTTGTGCATCGCCACCGATTACCAGCAACATACAAATGAATGCCACGATTGTTTTACCGCTCCCGACATCGCCTTGTAATAAGCGGCTCATTTGTTTCCCGGATTTCATATCAACGTAGATTTCACGGATCACACGCTTCTGCGCTTCGGTAAGCTCAAAAGGCAAATATTCTTTGTAAAATTTGGTGAGGATAATCGTATCATTAAAAACTTGCCCTTTAAATTTTCCTTGCCTCACCAATTTCATTTTAATCAAGCGCAACTGAATATAAAATAACTCTTCAAACTTGAGGCGTTGTTGTGCTGCCTGTAAAAATTCTTGAGATATTGGAAAATGAATATTCTTTAAGGCGTCTTTTTTATTCAAGAAATTTTGATGCGTTAATAAGTCGTCAGGGAGTGTTTCACGAATGTATGGCTCAGCTATTCGTAAAAGTTCAACCTGAAGTTTTGCAATTTGCTTACTGTCGATATAACGGGCACGGAGTTTCTCGGTTACCGGATAAACCGGCTGAAAAGAATTGCCTTTCAGGCTATTTTCTGTAACGGGTTCAATTTCCGGATGTGCCAGATTAATCTTCTTGCCAAAGCGAGTTGGTTTCCCGAAGGCAACATAATCGATTCCCGGTTTGATTTTATTCATCACCCAATCAATCCGTTGAAACCAAACCATTTCAATTTCACCCTTTCCATCAGAGAAGGTACCAATCAGCCTTTTTTTATTTCGCATACCCAAGATTTCAAAACCCGAAAACCTGCCCTTAATCTGCACATAAGGCATCGAATCAATGACTTCAGAAATTGGATAAAATTTTGTCCTGTCTTCATAGCGAAAAGGATAAAGCTGAACAAGGTCGCCAAACGAAGCTATGTTCAACTCTTTTTGAAACAGTTCTGCTCGCTGAGGGCCTACTCCTTTCAGAAATTCGATAGAGGTGTCGAAGAAATTTGCCAAGCCTATTAAATCAATTAACCCGTATGCAAATTAGCCAATTCATTTAGCAGATTAATACACAAAAAAATAGGCTAATTAGTTTTCCATTGCAAGGTGTTGATCAAATGCAGGGTTTCCTTCTTCATAAAGTCAATGGCAGGGGCGAGCGAATCATTTTGTACACGAACATTGAAATAAAGTGCACCGCGTAGAAAGTTTTTAGTCGAATCCGTCATGGTAAACTGAAACTGGCTTGGCACTTCCCCTGCGATTTCAGAAATCACCGCCGTTTTTCCCGAAGGTGTTCGGGTTATCAATTCGTCAATCGAGCTCGCCTTGATTTGTTGCTTGGAGGTAAGATTATAGGCGTCATTGAGCAGCTCTTTTAATAGCGCTTCTTTTCCATGAATTAATTTATAGGTGATATGAATATTGGCTTTTAGTTGCGGATAATAAATCTCCACCCAATGACGCTCACTAATCCAAGAAGTATCTTTTAAAAGTTTAGCTGATCTTGAATACTCAAACTGATAAGGCAGGGTGTCCGGCAACAACTGATAGTCGGTTTCGGGCAGCACCAAACGGTTATACCCTTTGGGTTTAGGCTGGTAATCGGGGGAGCAGGAAATAAGAAGTAAGCAGTAGCCAATTGAAAGAATGCAATTGACCATTGACCCCTGGCCATTGATCAACTTATCCTTCATTTTTCATCGTCTCTAGCTGAATGGCAATACGCACCCGGGCAATCCGTTTCTGATCGACACTTATTACCGTAAACGTGAACCGATCAAAAGAGACATGATCTCCGGGTTTGGGCATAGAACTATGCAACTCCAAAATCAATCCCCCCAAGGATTCACTTTCTCCCTTCACTTCGTCAAAAATGGAAGGATCAATTTCCAATGCTTTGCACAAATCATGAATGGAGGTTTTTCCATCAAATATATACGTATGATCATCCAGTTGTTGGTAGCCCGCGATCACTTCGTCAAACTC
>Ga0206942_1017_pt1 | contig 55716 bp, 60 predicted proteins | sample Alteio_BWOrgHeat_6_FD_153253 | JGI IMG/M metagenome (GOLD analysis project Ga0206942, IMG submission 153253) | Enriched cells from forest soil in Barre Woods Harvard Forest LTER site, Petersham, Massachusetts, United States -... | ecosystem: Environmental > Terrestrial > Soil > Temperate forest > O... | reverse complement strand
TGATGTTTAGGGTTTTGTTTTTCACCGCGGTTATAATTTTCCCGACATTGGCTGTTGCCGAACCCTTGAATGTGTCCATCGGCAGCGCGGGCAGCTCGCTGACCTCCAACATCGTCCAGATTATTGCCATCACTACAATCTTGAGCCTCGCGCCGAGTATCCTCGTCATGGTCACCAGCTTCACTCGCATCATCGTGGTATTATCCCTGCTCCGCTCCGCCCTCGGCCTGCAAACCACGCCGCCGAATACGGTATTGATAAGCCTCGCATTATTCCTCACCATGTTCATCATGCAGCCTGTATTTACCGAAGCCTACGACCAGGCCATCCACCCGCTGATGCAGGGGCAAATTAAAGAGGAGGAAGCCTTCACCAAAGGCATCGCGCCGTTTAAAGTGTTTATGCTCAAACACACCCGCGGCAAGGATTTGAGCCTGTTCCTGCGCCTGAACGATAAAACCAAAATCGAGAAGCCGGAAGATACGCCGATTACAACATTAATCCCCGCCTTCATGATTTCGGAACTCAAGCGCGCCTTTGAGATTGGCTTTTTAATCTTCGTGCCGTTTTTGATTATTGATATGCTGGTCGCCTCCGTGCTGATGGCGATGGGTATGATGATGCTGCCGCCGGTAGTGGTGTCGCTGCCCTTCAAAATCATCTTCTTCGTGCTGATTGATGGGTGGTATATGATAGCGGGCAGTTTGATTCAGAGCTACGGGGCAACATAAATATGGCAAGCAACCTCGCCGTAATAATCCTCGCTGCCGGAAAAGGCACGCGCATGAAATCAGACATTCCCAAAGTCCTGCACAAAATCGCCGGTAAGGCGATGCTGGCGCATGTAATCGGGGCGGTGAAGGAATTAGAGCCGCAGAAAATCATCGTCGTGGTGGCGCCGGATAGCGAGGCGGTTGCCAAAGTGGCGGAAGGCTGTGAAATCGCCATCCAGGCGCAGCAGCTCGGCACCGGTGATGCGGTGAAATCGGCAGTGGCGCTGCTGAAAGATTTCACGGGCAACGTCCTGATTTTATATGGTGATTCTCCTCTGATAACTTCGGCCTCGCTGGTGAAACTGCTGGACAAACCGTTGAAAAATGAAATCCGCATTTTCGGCTTCAACGCCACCAACCCTGCCAAATATGGGCGCTTGATCGTCAGCAACAACACCGTGCGCGAGGTTGTAGAATTCAAAGACGCCAACGAGGCGCAGAAAAAACTCACCCTATGCAATTCTGGGGTTTATTATTTACCGGCGCCGCTGCTGCAAAAACTGATCGCGCAGGTGAAAAATGATAATTCGCAAAAAGAATATTACCTAACCGACCTCATCAAAATCGGCTGGAAAAATTCGGTTGAAACCAGCTATTTGCCGATCCATGAAAACGAAGTTTCCGGCGTCAACGACAAGCACGAGCTGTGCCGCGCCGAGGGCGTGATGCAGAAGCGCCTGCACAAGCGCGCGCTGAACGACGGCGTCACCATCCTCTGCCCGGACACGGTTTTCATGAGCACCGATACCAAATTCGGCCGTGACGTCCTGCTCCGCCAGAATGTGGTGATTGGCGAAAACGTGGTGATTGGCAATAACGTCATCATCGGCCCCTTCGCGCATATCAGGCCGGGCACGGTGATTGAGAATAATGCTTCCGTCGGCAATTTCGTCGAAATCAAAAAATCCACAATCGGCGAAGGTTCCAAAATCAACCATTTGAGCTATATCGGCGATTCGCACTTGGGCAAAAACGTCAATATCGGCGCGGGCACCATCACCTGTAACTACGATGGTTTTGAAAAACACGAAACGCAGATTGAAGATGACGTCTTCGTCGGTTCCAACACTTCGCTCATCGCCCCCGTCACCATCGGCAAAGGCGCGGTCATCGCCGCGGGCAGCAATATCAGCGAAAATGTTCCCGCCGGGGCGCTGGCGATTGCGCGGGGCATGCAAAAAAACTTGGCAGATTGGGCAATGAAGTTTAAAAAGAAAAAAACCGAATAATACTAAGAAGCAAATAAGCAATGGTCATCAGATTCATCCCCGACAAGACAAATTACAAATTCGTCAGCAAGCGCTATTTTTGCATTGCGCTTAGCATCTGCGTTTTACTCGGCACCATGTTCAGCCTTTATTACAAGGGCCTGAACTTCGGGATTGATTTTTCCGGCGGCATCATCATCGAAGTCAAGGCCGACAAGCCCGTAGACCTCGCCAATCTGCGCTCCCAGCTCGGCGAGGGCATATATTTGCAAACGCTAGGCACTGATACTAGCTCGGTATTAATCCGCGTCGCGCCGGACAAGAACATCAACCAGGCCGAGCAGACCAAAATCGTCAAGGACAAAATTTCCCAGACCATCGGCGGCAAAGTTGAGTTCCGCAAGGTGGATTATGTTGGCGCGCAAGTCGGCGGTGAGCTAATCCACAATGCGGTACTGGCGCTTATTCTCTCTTTCGCCGCCATGTTCACCTATCTCTGGTTCCGCTTCGAGTGGCAATACGGCGCCGGAGCGTTGCTGGCGTTGATGCATGACGCCACGGCGGTGATTGGCTTTTACTCGGTGACCGGCATTGAATTTGACCTCACCTCAGTAGCGGCAATCCTCACCGTCATAGGCTATTCCATCAATGATTCCGTGGTGATTTACGACAGGATGCGCGAGAATATTAAAAAATACAAAAAAATGCCGCTCGGCGACCTCATCGACCTCACCGTCAACGAAACCCTGTCGCGCACCATCATGACCGTCGGCACAACCATACTGGCCTTGATTTCCCTTTCTATCTTCGGCGGCGAAGTCATCCGCGGCTTCTCTCTCGGCATGTTGTTCGGCGTTGTCGTCGGCACATATTCATCCATCTACGTCTCGGCGATTTTGCTGATTTACCTCGACCCACGCAAAGCGGAGCATAACCGATGATAAGACCGTTGCGCCGGATATTGGACCGCATACAGGAAAGGAAATACATTCTCCTTTATTTACTTGCTATGCTGGCTTTGGCCGCCTGCCTGACCTTGATGATTATCAGCAAATACTCGATGCATGAGAAGAACATGCTGCTAGCCGAAAAAAACCACCAGCTCGTGGTTTTGGATTTGACGAGCGGGCAAAAAATAAATTTGGAAACGCTGCTGCACAAAGAGCCGCCCGCCCCGGCCAAAACTGATGCCGCCACCACGCCAACGCCGCCGATAAAACAGGCGGATGTCATGTTCATCATCGACAATCTCGGCGGCAATAAGGCCGATAGCGAAAAAGCGATTGCCCTGCCCAAGGGCTTCATGCTGGCGTTTTCGCCTTATGCCGATTTGGGGCTGGAGCTATCGCAGGAGGCCAAAACCGCAGGCCACGTGACGCTGGCGGATTTGCCGGTGCAGATGAAGGAAAATAACGACGCTATCGGCAACCTCGCGCTGTCGATTGAGAATAATGATTTCAAGAACAGCCGCAACCTCGAAGCGGTTTTGTCAAAAGTTTACCAGCCCTCCGGCGTTTTAACCCCGGCCAACGATGTTTTTACCCACAGCAATAATTTCACCTTTATTTTGCAGGAGTTGACCAAACACAAACTTTTCCTCGCCTATGCCGGTGAGGGCGAGGATATTGACACCAAGGCCAAGGACAGTGATGTCGGGCTGTTGAAAATTGATATTGCGCTTGATGAAAATGATTTGGCCAAGCAACTCGTTAATGTCGAGGCGCAAATCGCCAAAACCGGGCTGGCGGTGGTGATGATAAAAAACCCGTCATCCGATTCGGTTGATATCATCAATAAATGGGCAGGCTCGCTGGCGGCAAAAAACATCCATTTAGTTTCATCGGCAAAGTAATGGAGAGGAACCCCAAAGATTACCGCCGTGGTGTCGGCATCATGCTGCTGAACCGGGAGGGCAAGGTTTTCGTCGGCCAGCGGCTGGACAAAACTTCCGAAGCCTGGCAGATGCCGCAAGGGGGAATTGACGGTGATGAAACGCCATTAGTGGCGGCAAAGCGGGAATTATTGGAGGAAACAGGGACGGACAAGGCGGAACTGGTCTATGAAATCCCAGAATGGCTGTTTTATGATTTACCGGGTGAAATCGCCGCCAAGTTGTGGGGCGGGCGCTATAAAGGGCAGATGCAGCGGTGGTTCGTGATGAAATTCACCGGAGGGGACAAGGACATAAACCTCGCCACCCCAATCCCCGAATTCATGACCTGGAAATGGGCAGGCACAGATGAACTCCCCGATTTAATTGTGCCGTTCAAACGCGAACTTTATGGGCGGTTGCTGGACTTGTGTCGACACAAGCTAACTTAGTTATCAATATCGTCATTGCGGGCCTGACCCGCAATCCAACCATTAGCGGCCGCCGGACATTTATTTGGGAAGTAGTTAAACGATGGATTGCGGGTCAAGCCCGCAATTACGGTAGTTTGAGTGGATGCATAAATTCATTTATGCGGGATAGATGCGCCGGGAATTTTTGAGCATCGGAGCGGAGCGTACCCGCAGAAATAAATTTTGCAGAAAATTATTTGTATGAGACAGATGCGCCGTAGTTTCAGCGCGCAGAAGGCCGAGCGTACATAAGTACGTGAGCGCCTACGAGCACTGAAACTGCAAGCAGATGCTCATAGAAATAGTTTTCTGCTAGAAGCGGAATTTGGCGCCGAGTTCTACGCTGTGGTTACTATACTCAAAGTCCGAACCCTGGATATGCGGGTCGCTGAACGGGGCCATGTAGCGGTAGCCGAGCGTAAAGCCAACATTGGGGATGCTGTCCGGATCGTAACCAATACCGGCCATACCTTGATATAAAGCCCTGCTGTTGGTGCCGTTGTTGCCAAGCGGGTTGGTATTGCTCAGGTTGAAGCGGCCGTAACCCAAGCCGCCGCCGATGTAAGGTGTGAATTTGCTGGAATTATAGAAATCATAATACAGGTTTCCGGCGAGAGTATCAGCCCGGCCAGCGCCGCTGCCATTGCTAATATCCTGTTTGTGCTGAGCTATCTCAGCTTCGACGCGGAAGCCCTGCAAGGCCGGTGGCTGGTAGCCGATTGAGGCGGAAACTGAATAGCCGGTATCCCATTTAATGTCGTGGCTGCTGTCGCTGACATCGGAGTCTTGCTGCAACGCCGGGCCGCCGGAAAGACCGAGGTACCAATATGGGAAGCTCCTGTCTACCGCCGAGGCATTGGAGGTGAGCGCGGCAGCGAGGATGATGGAAGTGGCGAGTAATTTTTTCATAGCGGTTACCGTTTAATTTATATTTACTTGTGCCAATCTAGCGGCTGGCGATGAACTTTTCAAGTTATTTATAAATTTTCTATTTGGGAGATAAAATTATCAATAATATTGAGGCCTTTTTGCCAAAAATCCGGCTTGGAAGCGTCCAGGCCGAAGGGTTTTAACAGCTCCTTATGCCGCAAAGAACCGCCACTTTTCAACATGTTAATGTATTTTGCCTCAAAATCCGGCATCCCGTCGAGATAAACCGCATATAATGAATTAACCAGGCAATCGCCAAAGGCATAGGCATAGACATAAAACGGCGAATGGATGAAATGCGGGATATATGACCAGTAATATTTATAATCATCGCGGAAGGTAAACGCCGGGCCTAGGCTCTCCTTTTGCGCCTGCATCCAGATTTTGCCGATTTCTTCCGAACTCAGCTCGCTATTTTTGCGCGCCTCATGCACCCCGCGCTCTAATTCGCAAAATGCAACCTGCCGCACCACCGTATTCAGCATATCCTCAATTTTCCCGGCAATCATCAGCTTTTTCTTCTTGGCGTTTTTCTCCTGCTCTAGCATGTAGCGAAACACCAATTGCTCGCCGAACACGCTCGCCGTTTCCGCCAAAGTCAGCGGCGTATCACTCAAGAGCGTCCCCTGATCCCGCGCCAGATATTGGTGCACGCCATGCCCCAGCTCATGCGCCAGCGTCATGACGTCACGGGTTTTGCCGAGATAGTTGAGCAATATATATGGATGCGCATCAACACTCGCCGGATGCGAGAACGCGCCGGATTCCTTGCCGGTTTTCGGCGGCACATCAATCCAGTTATTATCAAAAAACTTCTTGCCGATTTCGGCAATCCGCGGCGAAAAATCATGATAGGCTTTGAGCGTAATATCCACCGCCTTCTCATAAGGAATATACTCATCATCCGCGCTCGGCAGCGGCGCGTTGCGGTCGTAAAACTCCATCGGCACCAAACCGAGCAGCTCACCCTTGATTTTATAATAACGGTGCGACAGCCGTGAATAACTTTTTTTGACGCTGGCAAGGAGAGATTCCACAACCTCATCCTCAACCAAATTGGAAAGGTTGCGCGAGGAAATTGGCTTTTTATATTTTCGCCATTTGTCCTCAGTGGCTTTGTCCTTGGCGAGGATATTCGTCACCAGCGTAAATACGCGGATATTTTCGCCCAGCACCTTGGAAACACTCGCTGCCGCATCCTTACGCACGCTGCGGTCGGCATGTGACAGTTTGTCGAAAATTTCGGCATTACTCAAAGCCTCGCCGCGAAAATCATATTTCAGCGCCGCGTGCGTCTCATCAAACAGCCGCACCCAGCCCGCGCTGGCGGTGGTGGATTTCTCCAAATCAAATTTCTCCAAATCGTCCGATAACTGGTGCGGCTTGGAAACCCGCAAATCGCGGATCCACGGCCGGTATTTCTCCAGCTTCGCACTCGACTTAAACTTCTTCGCCAACTCCGCATCACCGATTTTATTGATGGCGAGCGTAAAAAACAGCAGCCCCGAAAAAATCTCGTTCAGCCTCTCGGAAATATTCTGGTAAAACGCCGAAGTTTTTTCATTGAGCATATCGGTACAGAAATACAAAAACGCATATGCGCCGATCCGCTGCGACAACGTGCTTATTTTCTCATATTCGCCAACCGCCATGCCCAACGCATCCCCCGAAAGCTTCTCAACCTTGCCCTCATATTTTTTGCTAAAGCCCGCCGCCAGTTTTTTCAAAACCGCAACATCCTTCTCCGCCGCTCTGGGCGACGCATACAAATCCTTCAAATTCCAGTTCGGCAGTTTTTTTTCTTTTGTCATAATGTTTCTTCTAATTCCGTCATTGCGGGCTTGACCCGCAATCCATCCCCTAACGACCTACTAATCAATGCATGAAGGTTACTGATGGATGGATTGCGGCTCGTAGGCCGCAATGACGATTACTTAATGTCATTTCAATCCATTTATCAAATCCGTCACTTTCACAAAAACTTCCTCGGCGCTCATATTAGTCGTATCAATAATATGCGCATCCTTGGCCGGCACCAGCGGCGCGGCTTTGCGTTTGCTGTCGCGCTCGTCGCGCTCCTTCAAATCCTCCAGCACCGATTCATACGCCACTTCAATTCCCTCGCCGTTCAGCTCGCGGTAGCGGCGCTGGGCACGCGTTTCAAGTGATGCCGTTATGAATATTTTTACATCTGCATGCGGACAGACCACGGTGCCGATATCGCGGCCATCCAGCACCGCGCCGCTCGGATGTTTGGCAAACTCGCGCTGGAAGTCGAGCAGGATTTCCCGCACCTCGGCATAGGCCGAAATTATCGAAGCGGCATTGCCGACCTTCTCCTGCCGAATCCGCGGGTTGGCAAGGTCGTTGATGGAAATATTTTTTGCCGCCTCAATCGCATGCTGCTTGTTTTCCGGGTCCTTATCATCATAAACCAGCCGCAACCCCACAGCGCGGTAAATTGCTCCAGTATCCAAGAACGGCATACCTAATTTAGCCGCCAGACGCCGTGATAACGTACCTTTACCCGAAGCCGCCGGGCCGTCGATCGCAATCACCAGCCGCCGCGAGGCGCCGGAAATTTCGGCGCCGATTTCGCGCATCAGCTCGATGAAATTCGGGAACGAAGTCGCGATCGCCGAACCGTCATCCACACTGACTGGTTTTTCGCTGGCAAGCCCCATCACCAGAAACGACATGGCGATGCGGTGGTCGAAATGCGTTTTTACCAGACCATTACCCGGCACCTGCGCCATGCCTTCCACCAGCAAATAATTTTTCCCCATCCGCGCCTTGACGCCGTTGCCCATCAGTCCGGTATAAATCGTTTTCAAGCGGTCGGATTCCTTGACGCGCAATTCTTCCAGCCCCTCCATCACCGTCGTGCCCTTGGCAAAGGCCGCCGCTACTGCCAGTATCGGATATTCATCAATCATGCTCGGCGCCCGCGAAGCCGGAACTTTAACGCCTTTCAGCTTGGAATATTTCACCTCGATATCCGCAACTTTCTCACCACCGGCATTGCGCTTGTTCCTAAAATGGATATCCGCGCCCATTTCCTTCAGCGTCTCAAACAACCCGGTGCGCAGCTGATTGATGCAAATATTTTCCAAGAGCAGATGCGAGCCCGGGACAATCAGCGCCGCGACAATCAAAAACGCCGCGCTCGACGGGTCGCCCGGCACATAAATTTCCTGCGCCTCCAATTCCGGCTGGCCTTTGATGGTGATGACGCCTTTCTTATCCCGCTTCACCTCGGCGCCAAACGCGGTCAGCATCAACTCGGTATGGTCGCGGCTCGGCTCTTTCTCAATAATCGCCGTCATCCCCGGAGCACTCAGCGCCGCCAGCATTATCGCCGATTTCACCTGCGCTGACGCCACCGGCATTTCATAAACAATCGGCATCGGATCACTCGTGCCCTGCACCGCCAAGGGTAACCTGCCCTTATCACGGCTCATAAACCGCGCACCCATTGAGGTAAGCGGAACCGTCACCCGCCCCATCGGCCTGCCCCGCAATGAGGCATCCCCGGTGAAAAATACATTTATCCCTTGCGTCGCAGTGAGCCCCATCAGCAAGCGCACACCCGTGCCGGTATTGCCCATATCAATCACATCATCCGGCTCCTGCAAGCCGCCGACGCCGACGCCTGTAACTTCCCATTCATCACCGATTTTCTCAATACCAACACCCATCCGCCGCAGCGCATTTACCGTGCAGATGACATCCTCGCCCTCCAGCAAGCCAAAAATGCGGCTGGTGCCGCGCGCTTGGCTGGAAATTAATAATGCCCGGTGCGATATCGATTTATCACCGGGGACAATGACGGTGCCTTTGAGCGCAGAGGATTTTGAGGAGGATAGTTTCATATTTTCAAATATTCGTCATTGCGGGCTTGGCCCGCAATCCATCCGTCCGAATATGCTGAACCATGGATTGCGGCTCGTAGGCCGCAATGACGGATACTATAGGAAACTCAAGTTTTCAAGTTCTTAAGTAACAAATCCCGCGCTTCGTTGATTTTGGAAGCGAAATATTCCGAACCGCCCGCATCGGGGTGGTTTTTCTGGATGAGGCGCTTGTGCGCCGCCTTGATTTCCTCCGCGCCCGCGCCCGGCGCCAGTTCCAGAATTCTCATGGCTTCATCAATTTTAGCCTTTTTGACTTGCAGCCTCGTACTGATGCGCTGCAGACGGTTCAGCCAGCCGGGAACAAACGGCGCAGCGAAGAGGAAAGCGAGTAACATCAAATATTTCATTTCCGCTCACAATTTATTTTCATCTTACTCAACGCTTCCGCAAATTCGCCAATTGCCGCATCAATGGCTTTTTCATCCTGCGAGCGGAAAACTATATTGGTGCCGTGCCTGCCATCCGCGCTATCCGGCTGATTGGTATAAGGATAGCTGCCGATATCAATATTGGGGTATTTATTCTGTAGCTCCGTCATCACCCCGGCGATTATGGATTCCCCGGTTTTCACCTGCACGGTTTTTGATTTCACCGGCACGCCGCGCCGCAAATGCGGGATAACATTTTCCAGCATCGCCTGCATAATCTCCGGCACCCCGGCGAGCACGAATACATTGTCCATTTTAAAGCCCGGCGCGATTGAAATTGGGTTGACGATCAACTCCGCATTTTCAGGTATTTCCGTCATTTTTATGCGGCCGTGGTTGAGGTTTTCCTCGCCGCCATAATGTTTGGCCAAAGCCGCATAAGCCTCCGGATGCCTGTATAATTCCACGCCGAAAGCCTTGGCAATTGCGGCACTGGTGATGTCATCATGCGTCGGGCCGATGCCGCCGGTGGTGATGACGTAATCATAGGTTTTACGCAGTTCATTCACCGCCGCGATAATTTTGCCCTCAATATCCGCCACCACCCGCACTTCCCGCAATTCAACCCCAAGTGGTGCCAACCGGGATGCCACATATTGCGTGTTTTTGTCCAGCGTCCGGCCTGAGAGTATCTCGTTTCCGATAATTATCAGTGCAATATTGGGATTTTGGTTGTATAACATGCGGTGAATTATGTCTTATTGGGTTAGGTTAGCGATAATTTCCGGGGTTGCAATCATGTTTTGCGCTCACCTGCCTGCTGTGGCGCAAAATGCTCTCCCGGCGGATAATGACGACAGCTACAAACTCCCGCTATTCGTACCCAAAGCCGCGCTGCCCAAGGATGGGGGAAAGGTGATTTTTGATGATAAAGCCGGTGATAATGATGAAATCTACAGCCTGCCCAAACGCGCTGCGCTGAAACCCAGCGATGCCGCGCCCGCCGCCGGGGGCGATGCGCAGGGGCAGAAAAGCTACAGCCAGCAATATGAAGAATACCAGCAGCAGATGAAGCTGTATAACGAGCAGATGGTGGAATACAAAAAGCAGCTCGCTGCCCAGCAAACACCGCAGACCGGCGATAATGACACCAGCTATGTTTTGCCGGGGCAGTATTCGGATACCAAAAAAACCGTCAAGCCGCCGCACGTTGCCGCCGCTAAGCCCAAACCGCAACCAGCCCCGCCGCCCACGCAGGCACAACCGGCACCGCAGCAGCCGGTACAGCAATATAAGGCGCCTCCAGCAATACAATATAACCAGAAATATAATTACTCCGACCAGAACGACCGCGCCCCGTCAACTACCGGCAATGACATGCCTAATTATTATTACTAAAAACAGAGCATATGGACAAAACCTTATTGAGGCTTTATAATGCTTGTAATAGACAAACAAAACCAACACTAACCAGCCAAAAATTTATGTTCAAAACCATCCTCAAAACTGTTTTTACGGTAACTATAATCCTGACAGCCACACCGGCAATTGCCGCTGATTGCTCCGACCCCAAAGCCTTCGTCACCAGCGTCAAGGATGATGTTTTGGCCATCCTCAGCAGCCAGTCGTCCGACGATGAAAAACGCAGCAAGCTCGATGCGGATTTCCGCCAAGTTGCAGATACCGAGTGGATGAGCAAATTCGTCATGGGCAGAAATTACTCCAAGCTGACGCCGGAGCAGCAAAATGAATATGCCGGGGTTTATGCCGATTACCTCTCCGCCTCATATGTGGAGAAATTCCGCCAGTATAACGGTGAAACCATCACCATCAACAGCGTCAAGCAGGTCAATGATGATACTAATGTCGATACCACCATCAACCGCAAGGATAAAGCCCCGGTTGACGTTACCTATCGCATCCGCAAAGGCGCGAGCTGCTTAAAAGTTGCCGATATTGTCGCCGAAGGCGTTTCCCTCATCAACACCCAGCGGCAGGATTTTGCCTCGGTGTTCAACTCACAAGGTTATGATGGGCTGATTCAGGTTTTAAAAAATAAAACCCAGCAGCTCAATAGCGAGGCAGCACCGGCGCAATAGTTAAGCGGGCGTGCCGTAGCGCCGCAATATTTTGTGCAAAACGGCGCGGATAATCATTACCGCCAGTAGCGAAATTACTCCGCTCCACAAAACATCCGCCGGGAAATGCACGCCGAGCGCGATGCGTGAAACGCCGACCCAGATGACATATATAATGTTAAGCGCCTTGCCGAAGCAATTGAGCACCGGCCACAGGGCGGCGGCCATCAACACGACAAACACCGTATGCCCGCTCGGGAAGCTAACGAAAGGCTGCTCGGCGCTGCGCACGCTATCCAGAATATTCACCTCCGGCAACACCATATATGGCCGCGGTAAGTGGAAATAATCCTTGCACAAATGCACCCAGACGATGGAGGCGAGATATGAAAAAACCAGCACGGCAAAAGTCTCCAGCCACAATTTTTTCTGCCCCGGGTTCTGGCGGATATCAATATACGAGCAGGCGGCGATAAAAACCAGGTAAACCGGGAACAGCTTGAACATGCCGACAAACGAGCCGAGCAGCATCAGCTTCTGGAAAATCGGGCTGTGGATGGAGTTGATGGCATAAAAAATCCGCCCGTTCCAGCCGTTCCAATCATAGAGAATGTGTTTTAGCATATCTTCCAAGGTATCAGGTGTCAGGTATCAGGTGTCAGTTTTTTTTATTTATATGGGCTAGCTGATACCTGTCACCTGATACCTGTCACCTATTAACCGCAACCGACATCTCCAGCATCCTCTCCAACGAGCGCTTCGCCTGTAGCCGCACCTCCTCGGCCACCGTCACTTCCGGCGCTTTGTTCACCATGCACAAATACAATTTCTCCAGCGTATTCAGCTTCATATACGGGCAGGTATTGCACCAGGCGCAGGCGCCATCCTGGCCGGGAACATCATAGAAAATATTCTCCGGGTTGTTCTTTTTCATCTGGTGTAGAATCCCCGGCTCGGTGATGACGATGAACTCGTCCGGCGCGTTTTCTCGCGCATATTTTATCAGCATCGAGGTCGAACCAACAAACGAAGCATGGCGCAAAATCTCCGGGGGGCATTCCGGGTGCGCAATCACATGCGCTTTTGCGTGCCGCGCCTTTAACTGCACCAGCGCTTTCTCGGAAAACTGCTCATGCACGATGCACGTCCCCTGCCACAGCAGCATATCGCGCCCGGTTTTGTGGATGAGGTAGCTGCCAAGGAATTTATCAGGCGCAAAAATAATTTTCTGCTCCGCCGGGATTTGGCGGATAATGGCTTCGGCATTTGAGCTGGTGACGATGATGTCTGAGAGCGCCTTTACCTCGGCGCTGCAATTGATATATGTAAGCGCAATATGGTCGGGATGCGCCTCGCGGAATTTTTTGAAATCCGCAGGCGGGCACGAATCCTCCAGCGAGCACCCGGCCTTCAAATCCGGCACCAGCACCAGTTTCTGCGGTGACAAAATCTTGGCCACTTCCGCCATAAACTTCACCCCGCAAAAAACGATAACGTCAGCATCCGCGCTGGCGGCCTTGCGCGACAAATCCAGCGAATCCCCGACGAAATCCGCAATATCCTGCAACTCCCCTTCCTGGTAATAATGCGCCAGAATAACCGCATTCATTTCTTTTTTAAGACGCCTGATTTCCCCCTCCAAGTCGAGGGTCGGGTCGATGTTTTTTTCGCTGAGTAGTTGTGCCATCATTCAAAATTGTCATCCCAGCGAAAGCTGGGATCCAGCATGTTTATAACTGAGATCCTATACTGGATTCCAGCCTTCGCTGGAATGACAGATTATGGAAGTTATATAAGCTTTAACCTTGGCAAATCAATAGAATTTCAGTTGAAATGACGGGATTTAACAGTTAAAACCCCTCTCCTATGCCCATTATCGTGCAGAAATTCGGCGGGACTTCGGTGGCTAATGTGGAGCGCATCCGCAATGTGGCGAAGCTTGTCAAAATGGAAGTTGACCGCGGCAATTCGGTGGCGGTGGTGGTTTCGGCGATGTCGGGGGAGACCAACAAACTCGTGGGCTGGGTAAATGAATTCAAGATGCGCGACGAGCGGGAATATGATGCGGTTGTGGCGTCTGGTGAGCAGGTAACTTCCGGGCTGTTGGCACTGGCATTGCAGGAAATCGGCGTTCCGGCGCGGTCATGGCTGGGCTGGCAATTGCACATCCGCACCGACGCCTCGCATGGGAAGGCGCGGATTGAGGAAATTAACATTAAGCCCTTGAAAGAAAGCTTCAAACGCGGTGAAGTTGCGGTTATCCCGGGCTTCCAAGGTGTGAGTTTGGATAACCGCGTAACAACTCTCGGCCGCGGCGGTTCCGATACTTCGGCAGTTGCAGTTGCGGCGGCGCTGAAAGCCGAGCGCTGCGATATTTATACTGATGTCGACGGTGTCTACACAACTGACCCAAGAATTGTTCCGGAAGCCAGAAAATTACGCAAAGTCGGCTATGAGGAAATGCTGGAAATGGCGTCGCTCGGCGCCAAGGTTTTGCATTCGCGCTCGGTGGAGTTGGCGGCAAAATATAATGTGCCGCTGCAAGTGCTTTCAAGTTTCGTTGACCCTGAAAAAGAAAGATATAACAAAGAATTACCCGGCACTCTGCTGGTAAAAGATGAGGAAATTATGGAACGTCGAGTTGTAACCGGAATTGCCTATTCGCAAAATGAGGCGCGGGTAACTTTAATCTCGGTTGAAAACGCCCCCGGCGTCGCCGCCAAAATCTTTTCGCCGCTCGCCGCAGCGGAGGTGAATGTGGACATGATCGTCCAAAACGTCAGCGAGGATGGCAAACGCACTGATATGTCATTCACCGTGCCCAAAGGCGACCTCGACAAAGCCGTAAAAGCCCTCGAAAAAGCCAAAGTGAAATGCGGCAAAATCATTTCCGACGCCAAAGTCGCCAAAGTCTCGGTCATCGGCATCGGCATGCAAAGCCACGCCGGGGTGGCGCAGAAAATGTTTGAAACGCTGGCCGCCAAAGGCATAAACATTTTGGTGATTTCAACCTCGGAGATAAAAATTAGCGTATTAATAGACGCCGAATACATGGAACTCGCGGTGCGGGCGCTGCATGCGGCCTATGAGCTGGAGAAAAAGCCGAAGAAATAACTATTACATCACTTGATTTAATAAAATATTTTTATGCCCATACAAAAACGACCGGTAAAAGAAATTGGATACGATCTTATTTCCGTACCGGCCGAGAAGATAAGCCTTCCAAAAGATGGGGGTCGTAAAATTGAAAGAGTTTCCGCCGCAGAAACTCTTGAAAAAATACTTACCAAGCAAGTTGATCCTAATTATCTATCATATTTCGCCCGACTTTTTACCGATATAATATATGATATGTATGATCCGGATGCAGGAATAACCAATGATTTGCTTCCTGACGAGCCGTTATTGCTTGATGAATCGTTATCGAGATTAGCTGACGATTATGCAGTTTGCCGCACAGTTCCTTTTTTGAGACTTACAGAGTTTATCCAAAACCTCCGTAAAATGATGTACGAACAGGGAATTGCACCTGTTTCCCAGGATTTCACGCATGCCAGAATGATGCTTAAAAAATTTGGACAATATGCAGGGGATAAATTGCGGCCCATTGACGATAGAAAAAAAGAGATTTTGAGAAGAAACATTGAAGAGTTAGAAGAATCCCGCCAAGATATTGATTCAATATTGGGTGAAGAAGGCAACGCTGCAGCCGAAGTGATCAACCAGCAAAGATTTGCTCCGGATGATCTATCGATCGAAATTGAGCAATCAGCAGCCCTTACAACATTGAAAAACGCTTCAGATGCTTTGTTAAACGCTTTGAACAAGGCAATCCCCCAATTATCCAGAGATAGAAAAAAGCGCTGATATATTTAATTACTCCTCCACCGCATCCGGCACCGTAAAAAAGAACGTCGTCCCCACACCCTCTGCCGATTTTACCCATATCCGCCCGCCGTAGCGCTCGACTACTTTTTTGCATATCGCCAGCCCAATCCCGGTTCCCGCATAATCCTCGCGGCGGTTGAGGCGCTGGAAAATCATGAAGATTTTCTCCAGGTACTGTTCTTTAATTCCAATGCCGTTATCCTTGACCGCAAACACCCACTCGCCCTCGCCGCGATCGGCGGTGATGGTGACTTCCGGCACAGCGCCCGGCTTATGGAATTTGAGCGCGTTGCCGATTAAATTCTGAAATAATTGCGCGAAATGTATCGGGTCGCCCACCAGTTTCGGCAATTCCGAATAATGCACTTGAGCGCCGCTATTGATAATACTCGCCTGCAAATCATGCAAAACATTGGCGAGGATTTGGTTGCAATCCACCTCGGTGTGCTTGCCCTCCTGGTTCTCGATTTGCGAATATGACAGCACGGATTTTATCATCAGCTGCATGCGCTCCGCCCCTTCCTGCATGAAGCCGATATATTTTTTAGCTTCATCATCAAGCTGGCCGTCATATTTTTTTGCCATCAGCGCCGCGAAATTGGCAACCACCCGCGCCGGTTCCTGCAAATCATGCGAGCAGACATAGGCGAAGCGCTGCAGCTCGCCATTGGAACTGGAAAGCACGTCCAGTGCCTTGTTGAGCCGCTTCTCGGTAATTTTGCGTTCGCCGATTTCGCTTTGCAGCAGTTCATTGTTCTGCTTCAAATCATGCGTGCGCTCGGCGACTTTTTGCTCCATATGGTCATAGGCCTCTTTGAGCTTGGCCTGCGCCTCGTCTTTTTCAACAATACTCTGCCGCAGGTCGGTATTTAAGCGCTCCAGCTTTTCCGGGCTGGCCAAAAGCAATGCCTGCGGTATCAATTTCAAAGTAACGATGCAGGTGATAATTGAAACAATCGCCGTCGCCGCTTTGACCACGCCTTCTATGCCGTAATATGGATGCCAGATAACCAGTATCCCCAACAAATGCGTGGTGCCGCACAGCAAAATAAAAGCCCCGAACAGCCAGAACACGTTTTTAAACGGCAGGTCATCGCGTTTTTTGGTGAGGTAAACCAGAACTACCGGAATTGAGTAATAAGCCAGCGCAATCCCGGCATCGGAAATTATGTGCAGCCATAAAATACCGGGTTGCCACAAAAAGCAATGCCCGTGCGGCATGAAATTTTCGGCGCTGAAAAACTCTTTTATGGCGTTGAGCATAGCGCTTAATTATGGTCGCTAATTCGGCTAATCCAAGATTTAAGCGCCAACCCCAAGCCGCCGCCGGGATTTTTGAGCCTATAGTTGCGGCAAATCTATACCATTTAACCCATTGATTTATATAAGTGGCACAAAGCTTGCTATATATAGCCTGATGTCAGTGCCTTCTATTACACCTATTGCCCCAATGTCATCGACGGCTGCTCCGGCTCCGGCTGATAGCGCCGCCTCAACTTCGGTTTTCGGCGATATCTGGGATACTATCAACCCGCTCCAGCACATACCCATAGTTTCCAGCCTTTACCGCATGGCGACCGGCGAATCCATCACCCCGGAGGCCGACATTCTCGGCAGCACAATTTACGGCGGCCCCATAGGCGGGGCGATTGCCACGGTCAGCGAAATCGGCAGCAGCATCGGCCACGCGATTTTCGGCGGCGGTTCAACCACACAAACCGCCGCCGCAGCACCAAGCCCGGCAGTTGCCTCAGCGCAAATTGAACCTGCGGCAGGCGCCGCCAAATTCCACGCCACCACCAATGACTGGTTGAACCAGGCTTTGGGCAACAAAAATTCCGCCAGCGCATCCACCGCCAGCAGCAGCTACAAAAAAATCCAGGCCGCCACCGCCGACTGGCTTAACTCTTATCCAAAGCCTACTGCCACGGCGTAATCAATTTCAACATTGATACTCTAAGCTTTCTCCTGTAAAACCCCCGCATGTCTAAATTAGAGCAGTTATGGCGGCGCGGCACGGAATTACTTGGTTCAAAATACGCCATCATGGGCGGGGCGATGAGCTGGGTTTCGGAGCGCAATCTAGTTTCCGCCATTTCCAATGCCGGGGGCTTTGGCGTCATTGCCGCCAGCTCGATGCCGCCGGAGCGTTTGCTTGAGGAAATCAAGGCGACGCAGGCGCTCACCACCAAACCATTCGGCGTCAACCTCATCACCATGCACCCGCAAATCCGCGAGCTGATTGAGGTTTGCCGCGCCAGTAATGTCAGCCACGTGGTTTTCGCAGGCGGTTTGGCCAAGATTGAATTCATTGACGCCGCCAAAACATTTGCCAAAGTCATCTGCTTCGCGCCCGCGCTGGTGGTGGCGAAAAAGCTTATCAAGCGGGGCGTTGACGGCTTGATTATCGAGGGCATGGAAGCGGGCGGGCATATCGGCCCCGTCTCCACTTCAGTATTGGCGCAGGAAATTTTGCCGCATGTGACGGAAGTCCCGGTATTCGTTGCCGGTGGCATCGGCCGCGGCGAGGCGATTGCCAACTACCTGCAAATGGGGGCGAGCGGTGTGCAGCTTGGGAGCAAATTTGTCTGCGCCCACGAATCTGTCGCACATGAGAATTTCAAGAAATTATTCATACGTTCAGCGGCCCGCGATGCCGGGGTTTCGGTGCAGCTCGATGCGGATTTCCCGGTTATCCCCGTGCGCGCCATAAACAACAAGGCGACCGAGGAATTTAACCGCTGCCAGCGCGATACAATCGCCGAATTCCACGCCGGGAAATTGAGCAAGGAAGCGGCGCAACTGAAAATCGAGCATTTCTGGGCGGGGGCATTGCGGCGCGCGGTAATTGACGGCGACGTTGAGCGCGGCTCGGTCATGGCCGGGCAAAGCGTTGGCATGGTGACGGCTGAGCAAAGCTGCGCCGAGATTATCAACGAGCTGGTGGCGCAGGCGGAAGGGCAGCTAAAGAATTTTTGATTTTTGATTGGGTGCAAAATCGAAAATCAAAAATCGAAAATTATTTAAACTCCAGCTTATAATTCAGCATCACGCCGCGTGTTGAGCCGGAAATTTCCCAATGCGGCATTTCCTGATCGCTCAGGCGCAGCTTCAAATGGTTGGCGGAGGGCATGGCGATATCGTGGCTGAACTGGAGTTTGAAGCCTTTGTAAGTGCCGCTGGCGATGCGGAAATTTTCATCATCCATGTGGTCGTTGACGTAATATGTCACCCGTTTCACCCCCGCCCCGTCAAGCCCGGCGCTGGCCATATAAGTCATTATTTTTTCAACATTGCGCGATAATTTGCGCTCCGGGTTCTGGGCGGCTTCATCATCATAGCTGCCGTCAAAATTTTGCGCTGGCGGCGCATAATTTGGTTTAAGCTCCCCCACTCCTAGCTCCGCGCCGTTCGTGGCGTTGGGGGATAAGGCAACGGCAATCACGATAAATGCGACCAGCCTTTGCATATGAATTGTTACCTACAATTACATATTAGCATACTAATGTTAAACATTTGTGAAATATTGCTAAATATCAATAGCTTATGCTGCGGTGCGGTAGGTCAGGCCAGCACCGCCTGCAGCTTGTCCAAAGGATTGTATTTTATATTGATAACCTCGCCCTCGTTATAAATTTCGTCACCCATAAAAACCGGCGCCTGGTGAATATTACCGCCCGCATCCCTAAACTCGGTAAACGCCACCAGCGGGTTTTCGCCGTGACGGCTTATGGTTTTCACCATTTTTTTCGGCACCACAACAACGGTTTTGGCAAAACCAAAACTGGTGATTTTAGCGGAAGCTTCCACCCAGTTTTTAGTATTTTCAACCACCGCGAATGATTTGGCATTGGCAGTAGCCGCCGCCAATTTCGCCTCACGTTTTTTGCGCTTCCTATTGCGCTTCCACAAAAACGGCGCCACCGTCAAAGCCACACTGGCCACAAACGAAGCCGCCCCGCCAAAACTATCAAGCCCAAGGTTGGAAAAGGATTCACTAAGATTCATCTGTGACCAAGACTGCTTCGAGCGGGTTTTCCGGATTATATTTTATCCTGATTATATCCCCGGCTTTCAAATTTTTGCCCCGCATGCCGATTACGACCGGCGTCATTTTGCCGTTGAGGTTATTTTTATATTCTACAACCGCAACTATTGGATCTGCACCATGTAAAACAAAATACTCCGGCTCTAAATTACCCAAGTCTTTTCTGCCTATGGGGTTGCCGCCCTCCATATTGGCATAATCAAACCTTATGACATTGGCTTCAATTTCAACCCAGTTTTCAATATTTTTAGTCTTGAAATGCCAGAGGTTGCCGATGGAAAAAACACTGGTTTTTTTGTTGTTGAACAGCGAGCTAAGTAAATAACCCGATAAGAAAAACGCGAATATAACAAGAAAAATTGCCAAATAATCTTTCGACGCGGTATGGCCAAGAAATTGCGGCAGGCTTTCAGGAAGCGGCGCTCCGCCCCTCATATCTTCCCTACAATCAAATCACCCATCGCCTTGGTGCCGATGAGCTTGCAGCCCGGCTGCATGATGTCGCCGGTGCGGTAGCCTTCGGCGAGGACTTTTTTGATGGCGTTATCAATGCTGTCGGCGACATTCGCATCATCAAACGAATAGCGGAACATCATCGAAAGGCTAGAAATCGTCGCAATCGGGTTGGCCTTGTCCTGCCCGGCGATGTCCGGCGCGGAGCCATGCACCGGCTCATAAAGCGCATATTGCCTGCCATTCTTCTGTTTTGCGCCAAGCGACGCCGACGGCAACATGCCGAGCGAACCCGTCAACATCGCCGCTGCATCAGAAAGGATATCGCCAAAAATATTTCCGGTGACGATAACGTCAAACTGTTTCGGGCTGCGGATTATCTGCATCGCCGCATTATCAACATACATATGCGACAATTCACAATCCGAATATTCCGCCGCATGCAATTTGGTAATTTCCTCACGCCACATCAGCGTCGCTTCCAAAACATTCGCCTTATCCACCGAGCAAACTTTCTTACCACGCTTGCGCGCCAGCTCAAACGCCACCCGCGCCACTCGGCGAACCTCATCCTCATCATAAATCATCGTATTGAAACCAACGCGCTTGCCGTTGCGCACCTCAATCCCGCGCGGCTCGCCGAAATAAATATCCCCGGTCAGCTCGCGCACAATCATAATATCCAGCCCCGCCACCAATTCTTTTTTAAGCGATGACGCATCCGCCAATTCATCAAACACCACGGCCGGACGCAAATTGGCAAACAGTTCCAATTCTTTCCTGATACCAAGTAATCCACGTTCGGGTTTTAAAGCAAACTCCAGATTATCCCATTTCGGCCCGCCAACCGCGCCAAGCAGAATCGCATCCGATTCTTTCGCCTTGGCCTTTGTTTCTTCCGGAAACGGATGCCCATGCGCCTCATAACCAGCGCCGCCAAGCGTCGCATAATCCAGCGCAAACCCGCCGATTTTTCTAATAATCTTCTCTGCCTGTTTCGTAACCTCCGGCCCAATACCGTCACCGGCCAAAATCAAAATCTTTTTCATTTTCCCCCTCATGTCATCCCAGCGAAAGCTGGGATCCAGTTTCACAAACCCTAGATTCCCGCCTGCGCGGGAATGACAGTTATCTGATTTTAAACTTAATAGTTATTTCCGCCACGCGTTTGCCATAATTCTCTGCGTTTGCCAAGTCAATTTTGGGTGGGTTGTCATCATCCGCCGGTGCATCTATAGATTGCGCCATTTTACCCAGCCCGCCGCCAAATCTGTCTCCGGGTGAAAAACCTGCGCTTGCCCAAATCATGCCATGTTGCCCGGCAAAAACCGCGAACTGGATTAACGTACTTAATTTATCGCCACTCATTCCCGCGCCGTTGGTAAAACCGCCGGCTATTTTATCTTTCCATTGCTGCGCAAACCAAATTTTGCTTGAATCATCCATAAACTTCTTAAACGGCGCGGAGGCGCTGCCCATGTAAGTCGGGCTGCCGAAAATAATCGCATCTGCCGCATTCAGCTTTTCCCAATCCGGTGAAGTAGCTTTCATCAGCTCCGCATTAGCGCCTTTGGCAACAGCTATTGCTTGCTTTTCCGTATGGCCGTTCCCGCTATGGTAAACAACTACAATTTTCGGTTTCATTTTTCCCCTTTCATAATCCGGCTTTTCTGCCTGTCCCATTCTCTATCTTTAGTCGCCGCCCGTTTATCGTGCTTTTCCTTACCCTTGGCAAGCCCAAGATCAACTTTGACCATGCCGCGCTTGTTGAAATAAAGCGCCAGCGGAATCAACGTCAGGCCTTTGCGGGCGGTGTTACCAATGAGTTTTTGCACCTGGTTCTTGTGCAGCAGCAGCTTGCGCGGGCGCGTCGGCTCATGGTTCTGGGCATGCGCCTGTTTATATGTGGAAATATTGAGGCTCAACAGCCAAATCTGCCCGCCCTGCTCCTGCGCGAATGAATCCACAATCGCTACCTTCCCGGCGCGCAAAGACTTGACCTCCGACCCCGTCAACACAATCCCCGCCTCGAAATTCTCCAATATCTCATACTCAAACCGCGCCTTGCGGTTGAGGACGATATCCGTGCGCGGCGGTTTTTCTTTGGGTGCCATACCGGCACAATATAGAAGATGAATTATATATTGTCACCCAGCAGTTAGTTGTATAAATTATCCCCGCAAGCGACTATCTGGGAATCGGCTTACACGTCCGTGCTCTTTGCTTTCACGTGGATTTGGCCGCTTTTCTTTTGCGTCGGCAGAGATTTTAGCTAGCAACGCTTCGTTCAGTTCTTCATAAAATGCATCTCTGTCCAAAACGAACATTTCACCCTCATGTGGTTGCGGTAAATAATCTCTTGCATCCCCATGCGACATAAAACCCAATTTCCTCCCATCAGCCAATTCTATAGTTGCATAATGAAAGTCAGGAACCCTATCTAATAACCGCGTAATAGGTTCAATGCTTGTGCTGTCACTATAACCGAATACCAAAAGCCCCATACGGTTATTAGATCTTGTCACTACCAAGCTTTCTTTTGATCCATTGGAAAAAGCTCTTTTAAATAAATTAAATCCATTATCCCATGAGCATATTACATAGCCGATAGGATTACATAGCCGATAGGAGGATTTGCCTCTGCAGTTCTTATAATTTCTGATGAATTTGTTATAATTTCCCGTAATCATTAAAAATATTACTTAAAATAAAGTATATTTCAGCAAATGTAAATAAATAATTATAACCTAACGGCAAGAATTTATCCTTACTTTTCAGAATTTTAAATAACGACTTGGATTATTTAATTTTAATTAACATCAAATCGCTCATTGTTTTTTCGACAACTTGTCTATGCTCCGCGGCAATTTCCACCAGCGGCAGTTTCAAGGAACCGTCACACAATCCCAACAGTTTCGCCGCATATTTCACCGGCCCCGGCGAAGTTTCACAGAACATGGCCGAGTGCAGCGGCATCAGTTTCTCTTGAATTTTTTCCGCTTCTTTGACTTTGCCTGCCAAACTCAAACTCTGCATCTCGGCACATAATTTCGGCGCAATATTCGAGGTCACCGAAATCGTCCCGCACGCCCCGAGTTTATTGATTTCCACCGCCAAATCATCCTCGCCGCCGAGATAGGCAAAATCTTCAGGCGTATGTTTTTTCAAAAACCTGATGCGTTCCAGATTCCCCGTGGCATCCTTGACACCTTTGAAATTGCGCAATTCAAACAACCGCAACAAAGTTTCATCCTTAATGTCCGTAATCGTGCGCCCCGGCACATTGTAAACAATAAGCGGAATCCCAATCGCCGCATCCACCGCCCTGAAATGCTGGTATAGTCCCTCCTGCGTCGGTTTATTATAATAAGGCACCACCACCAGCACCGCATCGGCGCCGTTTTTTTCCGCCGTCACGCTCATCGAAATCGCCTCCTCGGTGGAGTTAGACCCCGTCCCCGCGATCACCGGGATGCGCCCCTTGGTTTCTTCAATGCAAAAACGGATGACCTCATTATGGTCATCATGGTTCAAAGTCGGCGATTCCCCGGTAGTTCCGCACGGCACAAACCCATGCGTGCCCTCGGCAATTTGCCAGTTTATGAACTTCCCAAACGCATCATAATCCACCTTGCCGTTGCGGAACGGGGTAATCATCGCGGTGATTGAGCCTTTGAGTTTTGGTTGCATGGTTGCGTGGTTGCATGGTTACATAGTTAAGTATCTTGTTTTGATAACTTAATTAGCAAATCTTGTCATTGTTATTTTAATATTTCTATTATAAAAACCATGCAACTATGTAACCATGCAACCATGCAACCAAAAAAATGCAAACAGTAAAAGGCAAAACCGGCGAGTGGGAAATCATATTGGGCTTGGAAGTCCACGCCCAGATCGCCACCAAATCCAAGCTTTTCAGCGGTTCCTCGGTGCTGTTCGGCTCGGAGCCTAACTCACAAGTTTCCTTCGTCGATGCCGCCATGCCGGGCATGTTGCCGGTGTTGAATGAATATTGCGTCGAGCAGGCGGTGCGCACCGGCCTCGCCCTCAACGCCAAAATCAACCTCTACTCGGTGTTTGACCGCAAGAATTATTTCTATGCCGATTTGCCGCAAGGCTACCAAATCTCGCAATTCCTCGACCCGATTGTCGGCAAGGGGGAAATCATTTTGGATATGCCTGAGGGTAAAAAAACTATAGGCATCACCCGCATTCACATGGAGCAGGACGCGGGCAAATCGCTGCATGAGGCGAACCCGCGCTACTCATATATCGACCTCAACCGTTCCGGCGTGGCGCTGATGGAAATCGTCACCGAGCCGGATATGCGCAGCTCGGAAGAAGCCGTCGAATTCATGAAAAAACTGCGCAATATCTTGCGTTATGTTGGCACCTGCGACGCCGATATGGAAAAGGGCATGCTGCGCTGCGACGCCAATGTTTCCGTGCGAAAAAGCGGGGCGGAGTTGGGTACAAGGTGCGAAATCAAGAACCTCAATTCCATAGGCAACATCAAGCGCGCGATTGAATATGAAGCGGAGCGGCAGGTGGAAATTCTGGAAAACGGCGGCAAAATCGGTCAGGAAACGCGCCTCTTCAATGCCGACAGCGGCACCACGGCAACCATGCGCAGCAAGGAAGACGCACACGATTACCGCTATTTCCCCGACCCGGATTTATTGCCGCTGGAAATTTCGCAGGAGTTTGTCGACGGCATTAAAGCTGCATTACCGGAACTGCCGGATGTGCGGAAAGAGCGGTATAAAAAAGATTTTGGATTAGGTGATTATGACGCCGGAGTATTGGTGGCGGAAAAAGAAACTGCGGTTTATTTCGAGGAAGCCGCCAAGGGGCGCGACGCCAAACTGGTTTCCAACTGGCTGTCATCCGAGTTATTCGGCCGCCTCAACAAAATAGACAAACCGCTGACAGAGTCCCCGGTTTCCGCCAAACAACTTGGTGAACTGGTCGGGCTGATTTCCGACAACACAATCTCCGGCAAAATCGCCAAGGATGTTTTTGAAATCATGTTTGAGAGCAGCCGCAACGCTGGCGAAATCGTTGAAGAAAAAGGCTTAAAACAAGTAACCGACAGCGGCGCCATCGAAAAAATCGTTGACGAAGTGATTGCCGCCAACCCCGATAAAGTCGCTGAATATAAGTCCGGCAAAGACAAACTTTTTGGCTTTTTCGTCGGCCAGGTGCTCAAAAACAGCGGCGGAAAAGCCAACCCGGTAATTGTAAATGAGCTTTTGAAGAAGAAATTAACATAGCGTATTGACTTAGCGCTGATTTTGCACTTATAACTGAGGTATAAAGGAAGATAAATTATGACAGAAAAAACTCTCACCCGTGCCGATCTTTCCGCAAGCATCAATAAAAAGCTCGGCTTTTCGCAATCCGAGGCCGCCAATGTTGTTGACGGCATTCTGGAGGAAATCTCGGAATCGCTCAAAACCAATGAGGAGGTCAAGCTTTCCGGCTTCGGCAATTTCATTGTCCACAACAAAAAAGAGCGCACCGGCCGCAACCCGAAAACCGGCAAAACCGCCAAAATTTCGGCACGCAAATCCGTTTCGTTCCACCCGTCGCAAATGCTCAAAAAAGCGGTTAATTCCTAATCCTCGACCGAGCCTAGCGAGTGTTGGGGATCTGTTGAGGAGCATACATCACCAGATCCCCGTGACGGGCAATACCCGCACGAGGATTTTGACACTAAATTCAAAGTGATATATACTGAACCTAATGTCGGAGTTCAAAACCATTAGCGAAGTTGCCGGCCAGCTGCAATTGCCGCAGCATGTTTTGCGCTTTTGGGAAACCCAGTTCAGCCAGATAAAACCGGCCAAACGCCGCGGCGGCCGCAGGTTTTACAACTCGCACGACCTCGAAGTTTTGAGCAAAATCAAAACCCTGCTCTACGTCAAAGGCTACACGATAAAGGGTGCCAAGAAAGCGCTGAACCAGCATTTCGTGCCCATGAACTCGCCGGTCGCCGATCCGGTAGCGGCGCCTGAGCAAACCAAACCGCAAGCGCCGGTGCAGGCGGATATTTTTTCCGTATTGGAGAAAGCGCCGGAGGCTAGCAAGGCCGCCAGTAACAATGGGCAACTCAAAAAAATCCTCGCCGATTTGAAAACGGCGGAGCAGCTGTTGCTAAAATAACCCTAAAAGCCCCGTCATTGCGGCCGCCGAGCCGCAATCCATCGTCTAACAACCTCTCAATCTATATTGGAAATCTTGAGTGGATGGATTGCGGGTCAAGCCCGCAATGATAACTTCTGATAAAGCAAACGAATCCCGGGAGCCGTCAGCCCGGCGCATCCGCCGGTGCGCCATTGGAGAAATGCCCGCGCATTTCGGATAGGGCGCAATTAAAAATTCATTCATCATCCTGTATATGAAATATATGCATCATCCGGTGCATTATCGGCGCGAACAGCAGCCCCATCGAGGCCAGCAATACCAGCCCGCAATAGATGGCGTAGATGCCGGAGAACAATTTGCCGTTGAAGGTTTTCACGGTGCCGACTTCGCCCATGCCGCCGAGGATTTGCGCGGCGTTGTGGAAAGCGTCGATCCACTCCATGCCCTCGAAATGGTGATAACCCCACATGCCGATGGCCAGCGATACCAATATCGCCGCCATAATTATGCCGCTGCATTTGAGTAGCGTGGTGATGAACATCTGCTGCGTGAAGCGGCGGTATTTTTTTGTTTCCGTCATAATGCCAAAGGTAAGAGTTTAATTTTCACATCGCCACAAAAATATTTTTTACCGGGTGCAACTTCAGAAATCTCGCACTGCGCCAGACCAATTGCGCCAAGCGAGCTGCGCATTTCGCCAATGGTTTTATCAGCAGCAGTGATTTTTTCGCCCGCCGCCGGTAAATCCTTGTCACCTTCAATGCGGTATAAACTTCTGCGCACCCCGCCCTTATATTTCATCCTCGCCACAATTTCCTGGCCGACATAGCAGCCCTTGCCGAAATCAACCCCGTTCAGCGCCTCGAAATTATTCTGCAAAATATATGAATCCTCCGCAACCAAATCCCGCGCGCCGGGTGCGCCAACTTGCAGGCGCAGGGTTTCATAATCTTCCATGCTGCCGTTTTCAACTTGTGCCTCGTCGCTGAGGTAACGCTTGCCGAGCCTGGTGCTGCGCGGGTCGGGGATTCCTTCTTCCAAATCATAAAACACCTTGAAATCAGACATTGGCGTAATTTCAACCTTCGAGCGCAATTTATAAACTTTCAGCTTCTTAATTAATTCCTCCGCCCGCCCCGCATCGACATCCAGCACAATATCGCCGTTGATTTCGTACAAGATAAAATCGAATAAATACTTCCCCTGCGCCGAAAGCAGTGCCGCATAAAGCGCATTTTGCGCGGTCAGTTTGTTGATATCATTGGTGATTAGCCCTTGCAGGAATTCCCGCACATCAATGCCGGAAATTTTCAGCAGCGCCCGGTCGGATAATAAAATCATTGTTTAGTGCAAAGTGCTGTGGTCGATTTCGTCAATCTCGAGCAAATCATCCTCAATATAACCTTGCGCCGATAAGTTGGCGATGAGGTTTGAAGCCAGCGCCTTGGCGACCAGCGGATTGAGGAAAAACAGTTTTTTGTGGTTGCCGCTTTTGTCGGCGAGCTTCAAATAAAAACCGTCCTGGCTCGGCGCGAGGTTGAAGCTGACGATATTTTCAACATCATGGTTGGAACTTTCCGGGTCTTTCAAAGTTGTCACCAGTTCTTTGTCGGTCAGTTCGGGCTTGAGCGACTCCAGGAAATACTCATATTCAAAAAGCTTTTTCGTATCCATAGGTCTAATGTAGTCCTTATGCGAAGATAATTCAACCTAAAAACTTAAATTTTTCGCCCAAGATTCCGTCTCTTGATAATCGCCAGTATTTCGCCAATTCTAACCGCGCCGAGCGCCGCCGCGACGGCCAAAAACACCGAGCCGCCGATTATGATAGTCAGCGCTAAAGCATATAAAACAGCGGTTTTCGGCAGCAGCCAGTTATAGGTGAGGTTGAGGATGAAAGCCATGGCAACCCCGGCTGCTAAGACTTTGGCGGCGTTGATTAAGGTGGCACGGCTGAAAATGAAAACCCGGCGCTTGTGGAGGATGAACCATAACAAGGCGCTGTTGACCCAGGCCGAAACGCTGGTGGAAATCGCCAGGCCGACATGGTTGAAGCCAAAGCCGTAGAGCAAAACCAGACTGAGCAGCAAATTGATGAATATGCAAAAAACCGCAATCTGCACCGGGGTTTTTGTATCTTCATGCGAGTAAAAACCGGGCGTGAAAATTTTTATCAAGACAAAAGCCGGGATGCCGAGCGAATAGGCAATCAGCGCATTGGTCACCTGCACCGTATCATTGGCGGTGAACTGCCCGCGCTGGAACAGCACTTCCACAATCGGCCGCGCAATCGCCGCCAATGCCAGAGCTGCCGGAACGCTAAAAAACCACGCGAACCCGAAGCCTTTATTTTGCATTTCATTGGCCTCGACTGTTTTATTCTCGCGGAGCAACTGCGATAACATCGGCAGCAGCGCCGTACCAATGGCGGTGCCGATAATCGCCAGCGGCAACTGGCTCAGGCGGTCGGCGAAATAGAGATATGAAACCGAGCCGTCGGCGATATATGAGGCCATCTGCGTATTGATGAAAACATTTATCTGCAACACGCCGGCGCCAATGGCGACGGGCAGCATCCGCTTCATTAGCGTCTTGATTTCCGGGGTAATTTTCGGCCATCGCAGCTTTAAAGCAAACCCGACCTTTTTGCAGCCGTAATAGAGCCACACAAACTGCACCACACCGCTCGCCAGCACCCCCCAGCTCAGCGCGTGCGCTGGCGTTTCGGTATATTTGGCGAGTCCCAACATGAAAAATATCATCGTCAAATTCATCAGCACCGGCGCAAACGCCGCGGCGCCGAATTTGTGCAGCGAGTTCAACACCCCGCCCTGCAGCGACACCAGCGAAATGAATATCAAATATGGGAAGGTTATGCGCGTCAGGTAAACGGTGATGTCAAATTTCTGCTTGTCCTTGGCAAAACCAGAAGCCAGAAGCCAGACAAAGCCCGGCATGAAGATTTGCGCGAGGATGGTGAGGCCGAGCAAAAACACGAATAACACCGCAAACACCTGCTCGGCAAACTCTTTAGCCTTTTCCGGTTCATGCAATTTAGCAAACATCGGGATAAACGCCGCATTAAACGCCCCTTCCGCAAACAGCGATCGGAACAAATTCGGCAGGCGGAAGGCGACGAAAAATGCATCCGATAACATCCCCGCCCCCAAAATCTTCGCCACCAGCGACTCCCGCACATAACCGACGGCACGCGACAGGAACGTGTAAAACCCGATTTTGGAGGATGATTTGAGGAGGGACATGCGGGCTGTTATAAAGCAAAACGCCGCCACCTCAAAACAAATCCATGCCAGAATGGCCACAGATTCCAATTTTCACGGCAATTCGGCACAGTTCTTGCTTTTATCTTAATAAAACCATCCGGAAGCAGAAATTATGACCAATCCCATTTCCTCATATTACTCAAACCCGCCCGCCATCACCGGCCTGGCTGGCAATTCCTCAAGTAATTCAGGTGGTTTCAGCTCGCTGCTCGACAGTTTTTCGCCTTTAAGTGATATCGGCTCCTTTTTCGGCATGGGCGGCCCCGGCCTTTATCCTGATTCCTTGAATGACAAAGCCACTGTCGAATCTGCCATAGGTTCCAGCGGCCCGTTGCCGACATTCCTGCACATGGTGTCCGAAGCCGAACATTTCACCACCGCCCAGACCCAGTCTTTATACGACATCGCCGCCGAAAACATGAACATCCAGGACACGCCCGACGCGGTACACGATTTGAGCGTTAAGCTGCAGCAGGCAGGGTTACCGGCATAACAGGCGACAGGAATCCCACCAATTCCACGACAAGGAAACCGTCCGCTACCTCGAAAACCTGCTTAATGCCCTATGAGCGAGTGGGATTTCGGCCAGGAAATCACAACTTTGCCTCAAACTCCACCATGCGCCAACTGCCGCTCAATGAACTCGGAATTGAAGCCCGCTTCATGCAATATCGTTGACGCAGTGCCGCGAAAGCCGTGTGCTGTCGTCCGGGTGTGAAATCCCATCCGGTAAATCGCGAACAGAATCGTGTTCTCACTGATGTAGGCCGTCGGTCGATTTCGATGCGGAAACACATGCTCCAGATTTCCGCTGATCAATTTCTGCGACTCCAAAATGGCGAGCGCCTGTCGCGATAGCGGAACAATGTGTTCGCGGCGCATCTTCATGCGGCTTGCGGGAATTCGCCATTCCGCGTTGTTGAAGTCAAATTCGGTCCACAGCGCCCCTCGAAGCTCAATAGTTCGCACGAAGGTTAGGAGAAGCAATTTTACGGCGTTCCGCGTCTGCCAATCGCCATCGTATTTATCGAGCGCCTCCAGGAAATCCGGCAATTCGTTCGCGCTCAAGCGAGCATAATGTTCGCTCTTCACTGGTTGAAGCGCCCCCCGCAAATCTGCCGTCACATCGCGCGCGGCCTTTCCAGACGCCACAGCGTAACGAAAGATTTGACCGACGATTTGCTTGGTTCGATGCGCGGTTTCGATTGCCCCCCGACCTTCGATCTTCCGCAACGGCACCAATACATCCATAGGAAGCAGTTGTGCAATGGGCGTGTCTCCCAATTCGGGAAATATATCACGCTCAAGCGCTTTCATGACCTTACCGGCATGTTTCTCCGTCCAGATCATCTTTTGTTTCTTGTGCCACTCTGCGGCAACCACTTTGAATCCATTGCCGGTTTCTACGCTGGCTCGCCGTCTCTCTCTTTTCTTCTCTATAGACGGGTCTTTGCCGATGCGCAGTAATTTCCGGGCGGCGTCCCTTGCCTCTCTGGCTTCAAGGAGACTGACCTCTGGGTAAACGCCCAGTGATAATGTCTTCTCTTTTTCATTCATCCGGTAGCGTTGCTGCCAATATTTGCTTCCATTGGGATGGATCAGCAAAATCAGACCGCCGCCATCGGCGAGCTTGTAGGGTTTCGCTTTCGCTTTTGCGTTCCGCAACGCTACGTCCTTCAACCGCATGTGGGTAAATCCTCCGACCTCGAAATTATTTACCCGTACTTTTACCACATTTTGTGGGTAAATGTCAATACCCCGGAAAAACCCGTATTAGATAGCCTTCCTGTTCAAACCGTTGCTGGACGCCAATTTCAGAGTCTTGAGGAACCTCGTTGACCGGAGGTTTTGGTGGAGGCGACAGGAATCGAACCCGCGACATTCTGCTTGCAAAGCAGACGCTCTACCAACTGAGCTACGCCCCCATATCAGGTTTCAGAAGTCAGAAACCAGAATCCAGAAATAAAATCAATCAAATTCTGGTTTCCGGCTTCTGGTTTCCGGTTTCAGAATGGTGGGTCCGGGAAGAGTTGAACTTCCGACCCCCGCCTTATCAGAGCGGTGCTCTAACCAACTGAGCTACGAACCCATTCCAGCTTCCGAGGAAAGCGTTTATCTTAAAAAAACCGGAGTAAAGCAAGCTATTTTTTCAAAACCACGGTTTATGCAGCCCCAGATAGCCTCTAATCGCCAAATGTAAACGCATAAGCCTCCAGCCCCGGGCTTTCGGCTTTTATTTCCAGCACGCCGTCTTTGGCCTGTTGCTGGTCAACCAACTCGTAAAGCGTGTGCGCGACGACCGTTATTTTCCTCGCCTCGTCACTGTTTAAAGTTACATCAACATCAACCGCGTTGCCGCCTGCCGTACCCATAACGAGGAAAACTTTGCGCGCATGGAATTTCAGCAACAGCGACGAACCGGCTTCTCCGCTGGTGATTTTTTGCCCTTCCACTTTCCAGCCGCCTTGCAGGATCCAATTATTTCCGGGTAAGCTGGATAAAGAATATGGATAAAAATATTTTCCTTCTTTGTCCTTTATTACGGACGCACCATAATAATTCTTCGCCCGCGCATAGCCTAGATAAGTTTCCGGGGTTATTTCAGCGTCGGAGTTTTGAGCAACCGGCTTAACCGCCTGCGCGGCGCCTTTTATGCCCAGCAAATAGCGGATATTATTTTCCGTCACCCCATAATCCCCCTCGCCGAAATGGGTGTAGACGACGTCGCCGCTCTGGTTAATCAAATAATGCGCAGGCCAGTACTGGTTGTTGAAATTCTGCCATGTCGCCAGCTCATTATCCATCGCCACCGGATATTTTATGCCATGCGCGGTGAGCGCGGTTTTGACGTTGTCCTCGTTTTTCTCAAACTCAAATTCCGGTGCATGCACGCCGACTATCACCAGCCCCTTATCACGATATTTATTATCCCAGTCAGTAATATATGGCAGCGTGCGCACGCAGTTGATGCAGGAATATGTCCAGAAATCCACCAGCACGACTTTGCCTTTCAAACCCTTCATCGTCAGCGGCTTGGAATTAAGCCAGGCGTTGATGCCGGAAAATTCCGGTGCCGGATATGGTTTTTCCAGCCCTTTCTGCAAACTCGTCGCGTCGCCCTCTGCAGCGCCGACATCCGCCATCGGCACAATTTTGGCGCCGAAAGCGATGTAGAGTACCGTCAAAATAATAATCACGCCAAATACTTTGCGGATAGTTTCCGCATGCGCCGTGAAAAAGCCGAGCTTGCCCATGACTTTGCGACCGACCAGCGCGATTACCAGCATAGGCACACCGGCACCAATGGCAAATGCGGCAATTGTCACCAGCGCCGTGACATCATTCTTCTGCAAAATCACCTGCACCAGCACCGCCGCCAATATCGGCCCGGCGCACGGCGTCCACACCAAGCCAATCAACGCGCCAATCACCATGCCGCTGAAAAACCCGCCCTCGCCTGAACCTGCAACTTTATTACCGAAATTGGCCGCGCCTTGCGTGGCGGCGCTGAATTTTTCTGACAATGTTTTTGACAGCAGCACGAGGCCGAACAAAAACAGCAGCACCAGCGAGACGTTTTTGACAATGTCCAAATCAATATGGAATGCGTTCACCAGCTGCCGTGACAGCAGCACGAAGGCGCTGAACGAAACCACGAAACCGCTGATAATCCCGTACGGGCGCGAGCGGCCGCCATTGACGGAAGCGGATAATATCAGCGGCAGCACCGGCAGGATGCATGGTGAAGCAATCAGCGCGATGCCTTCCAAAAACGCGAGGCCAATTTGCAAAAAATCCATAAACTTCTCCGCTAAATATTTATCCACCCAGCATTTTTATATTTTAATGAATTATAATTCATTTTACTTTTGCAAATGCCGGAATATCATTTTACCCATATCACCTTTTAAAAGGAAAATCATTATGCCCCTAAAAAAATTATTTCTCTATAGCACTGTTATTGCCAGCGTAACATTTGGCTCGGCCCTTGCGCGGGTTGATGTTGACTTAGATGTTGGCATTGCGCCGCCCCCGCCGCAGGTGGAAGTTGTGCCGGTAGCCCGCCCCGGCTTTGTCTGGGCGCCCGGCTACTGGACTTATGACGGCCCCAACCAAATCTGGGTGCCCGGCCGCTGGATTGAAGAACATCCCGGCTATCACTGGGTTCCCGAACATTGGGTGCAGCACGGCCCGCGCTGGCATTTTGTGCCGGGCGGATGGGAGCCGGACGCGCCTCCCCCGCCTCCAGTCGTAGTTGCGCCAGCTCCTGCTGCCGTGCAGTTTAACTACGAAAGCGGCGGCGGCTGGCACCACCGCTAAGTTTTGATTGAATCAATTCCTGCCATTCGTGAATCGAGTGGCAGGAATTTCCAAAGCAATGGTCAGTAAATTAAAAACCTATTTCTTGCAAATCCGCCACTCCCCCGCCGTGCATTATGCCGTGCGCATCTTCATCGGCTGCCTCATCGTTGAATTCATCACCCGCTATATCGGCATCAACCCGTTATGGGCCGTTGTCTCGCTTATCGTCGTTTCCGAGCCGCAGATTAAAACCGCGTGGACGTCATTTGTCGCCCGCTTCCTCAACACCATCCTCGGCTGCGCCATCGGCATTACGCTGCTGCTGGCATTCGGCCTCAATAGCGGCCTGCTCGCCGTCGGCGTATTAATCGCCACGCTCGCCTCCATCGGCCTCACCAAAATGCAACAGGGCTGGCGCATCGGGCCGGTGACGGTGGTGCTCATCATGTCGGCGGGCGTCACCGAAAAATCCACCTATGGCGCCTTGCAACTGGCCTTAGAGCGCACCGGCGCCGTTATTGGCGGCAGTATAATAGCTTTGCTGGTGACGTGGTGTATTTCGCTCATTTGGCTGCCGCCGGAAGTGAAGCAGGTCAAAGCCTCATAAACCAAAGTTTTATAGTTCCGCGCCCAATCCACATAACATCTTTATATGCCTGGGATTATACAGTCTGGTAAGTATATCAACAGGAGAACCACCATGAAAAAATTACTTATCACCACTGCCTTAGTTGCAGGACTCACCTTCACCGCCGCCGTGGCCGCACCGGATGCTTCAGCGCCTGCCGCCGCGCCGCCATCATATATTGACCAGGCGCTGGCGCAATTGCCGCAGGATAAAGCCGAGCAGTTCCGCGATACGATGAGCCAGGCGCATGAGCATAACCGGGACGTTTACGAGCAAATCCACCAAACGCACCAGGATTTGCATGATATCCTTATCGCACCAAAATTCGACAAATCTGCTTTCCTGAGCAAAAGCCACGACTTGCGCAAGCTGCATGACCAAATCGGCGCCAATATAGATAAATCTTTCGCCAATGCAGTTGAAACGCTTTCACCGGCCGAGCGCCAGACATTCGCTGATTCTTTGGAAAACAGCCATGAGCAGCACGTTGCCGATAAAACAGATCATCAGCAATAGTTCAATATTCCATGCTAATAACCGCCCATGTGAGTTTTCGCGCCTGGGCATATACGGAGAAAATATATGAAAAAACTATTTATGATTAGTTGCGCCTTTTGCCTGCTAAGCACGGCGGCGGAAGCGCGTGTAGATGTCAGCCTGGGCTTTGGCGTCCCGGCAGCAACTTATGTTGAACCGGCTCCCGCTTATTATGAGCCGGAACCGGCGCCCGCCTATGTTGTTGCCCCCGATTACGGTTATTACAACGGCCACCGCCATTATGACCGCCACTGGCATGACCGCCGCGGCCGCAACTGGCACAGATAAAATCAGCTTAGCTTTGCCGATGCTTGAACGGAGTGATTATCCGCTTTAGCCTTAAGCATACTGCCCCGCCGCATGCCCCGACGACCATGCCCACTGGAAATTATAGCCGCCGAGCCAGCCGGTGACGTCAACAACTTCGCCGATAAAATATAATCCCGGCACTTTCTTCGCCGCGAAAGTTTTGGAGGAAAGTTCATCAGTGTCCACGCCGCCAAGCGTAACTTCCGCGGTGCGGTAGCCTTCGGTGCCGACAGGTTTTAGTTTGAATCCGCTTATTTTCGCGGCAATTTCCGCTAATCTTGCATTGGACAAATCCGCCATTTTCTCAGTTGAATTATTGCATATAAACGCCGCCAGCCTGCGCGGCATGATATTCGCCAGCACAGTTTTCAATTCCTGTTTTGCATTGATGTTTTTCAATTCCTTCAACTTCGCCAAAACATCCGCATCGCCCGCCAAATTCATCGCAATTTCCTCACCCGGCCGCCAGTATGACGAAACCTGCAAAACCGCCGGGCCGCTGAGGCCGCGATGGGTGAAAATCATGCCTTCGGAAAATGCCGTTTTGCCGCAGCTCACCGCACCATTGAACGAAACCCCGACCAAATCCTTAGCTGATTCGAGAAAATTCTCCGCCAGCACAAACGGCACTAACCCGTCGCGGGTGGGTATGATATTCAAGCCGAACTTGCGGGCAATTTCATAGCCAAAACCCGTGGCGCCGATTTTGGGGATGGATAAGCCACCGCAGGCAATCACCAGTGATTCGCACTCAAATTCATCAACCGCAAAATTGCCGTTTTTACTGATATTGCCAACGCTGCGCCCGGTAATAATTTGCACCCCTGCCGCCTTGCACTCGGCCAGCAACATATCAATAATCTGCTTCGACGACCCGTCGCAGAACAACTGCCCCAGAGTTTTTTCGTGGAAGCTGATATTATGCTTCTTCACCAGGTTGATAAAATCATATTGCGTATAACGCTTAAGCGCCGAAACGCAGAAATGGGGGTTGGTGGAAATATAGTTTTGCGGCGCAATCTCTAAATTGGTAAAATTGCACCTGCCGCCGCCGGAAATGCGGATTTTTTCAGCAATATTGGCTGAATGTTCCACCACCAAAACCCGCCGCCCGCGCTTGCCCGCCTCTATCGCGCACATCAAGCCCGCAGCGCCGCCGCCGATGATTATGACATCAAACCTGCTCAAAACTTTTCCCGGGGGTTTATTTTTATAAAAATGATAATAAATTTATAGCATAGTATAGTATATATCGCGGGAGGATTATATGGCCAATACTTATCAAAAAACCGGCGCGGCGATAGAAACCCTGACGCCGGAACAGTTCCATGTAACGCAGGAAAGCGGCACCGAACGGGCGTTTACCGGCGAATACTGGGACCATTTCGCCGACGGGATTTATGTCGATATCGTCTCCGGCGAGCCGCTGTTTTCGTCAAAAGACAAATTCTCCGCCCATTGCGGTTGGCCGAGCTTTACCAGACCGCTGGAGGATGAGCATGTCAAGGAACTCACAGATACGTCACACGGCATGCGCCGCGTCGAGGTGCGCTCAAAACACGGCGATTCTCATTTGGGACATGTTTTTGACGATGGGCCGGGCGAGAATGGTTTGCGCTATTGCATCAACTCGGCATCGTTACGTTTTATTCCGAAAGCTGAATTGGAAAAACAGGGGTATGGCGAATACCTGAAATTATTTGAGGGAAACTGATATGAGCGAAACTGCAATACTTGCCGGCGGCTGTTTCTGGGGCATGGAGGATTTGTTCCGCGGCCTGCCCGGTGTGCTGGATACCGAAGTCGGCTACACCGGCGGCAAGCTCGAAAACCCGACATATAACGACATGAAAACCGGCACTACCGGACATGCCGAGGCCTTGAAAATCACCTTCGACCCGGCTAAAATTGATTATGAAACCCTGCTCGGCTTCTTCTTCAAAATCCACGACCCGACCACGCCCAATCGGCAGGGGAACGATCGCGGCAGCCAGTACCGCTCGCTGATTTGTTACTTGAATGATGAGCAGAAAAAAATTGCCGAACATGTTATCGCCCAAATCAACGCTTCCGGCAAATGGCCGGGCAAAGTGGTAACGGAAGTTGCTCCAGCCGGTGAGTTTTACAATGCCGAAGCCTACCACCAGGATTATTTGCAGAAAAACCCCGGCGGCTACACCTGCCATTATGTGCGCCCGGAGTGGAATTTATAATTTCAAAGGCCTATCATAATGGAAATTTTATCCCTGCATGTTTATTCATGGCCATAAGCAATTATAAACCATGGAGATAATATGAAGACTTTAAAATTACTCGCCGCTTCCGCCCTCATCGGCACAGTTTGCGCAACAGCGGTAATGGCTGATGATACGCAGCCGTCAAAAACCACCGCCAATTTCCTCAAAAACGCGGCCATCGGCGGCAAGTTTGAGGTTGATTCAAGCAATATCGTCCTGCAAAAATCAAACAATAACGACGTCAAAACCTTCGCCCAGAAAATGGTTGACGACCATACCAAAGCCAATGACGAGTTGAAATCAACAATAGCCGCTGAAAACCTCCCGGCCAGCGCCCTGCCTGACCAGCTCGACGCCAAACATCAGGCGTTGCTTGATAAACTGAACGCCGACTCATCCGGCAATTTCGATAAAGACTATATCAAAGCGCAGACCGACGCGCATAAGGATGCGGTAGCGTTATTCGCCAAATATGCCAAAAACGGTGACGAGCCGGCAATAAAAACCTTCGCCGCCAATACGCTGCCGACGCTTGAACACCACAAGGCGATGGTTGCCGATTTGAAGGCGAAATAACTTCCGCGCCCTTCCTGTACCTGTCATTCCCGCGCAAGCGGGAATCTTGGCCAAGACCCCCGCCTGCGCGGGGGTGACAGATAGGCCGCGGTATTTGGCCGCAGTTTAACATTTTTATTGATAAATTAGTTTTGCCGCGTATATTCCGCCAGTTATCCGGGCTTGGTAATGCGCCGACTTAGCTCAGTTGGTAGAGCTACTGATTTGTAATCAGTGGGTCGGGGGTTCGAGTCCCTCAGTCGGCACCACGCTTTGCCCTGACAGGTTACGCGTGGCCCAGCCACGCAGGAGGTTCTTGGGAGGATTTGATTAAACCCTAAAAACTCTTGCTCAAACTCACCACCGTCCGGCCGCCGCATAAATTGGTGCATTTGCGCTTGGCGATGTCGGTGCCGATATATTGCAGCTTTATCTCAAAATCCTTGGGCAGGGCGTAGGCGAGGCCGAGCGACCATTCCATATAATCCGGCAGGCCGAAGGCGGTGTTATTGGCTATCCACTGCTTGCCCAGCTCGCCGTCAACCGTGAAGCCGTTGCCAAGCGGCACGGCAGCGGTGCCTTTAAGAAAATATCCCGAACCGCTTTTGGCGAAAAATTGCGGCGAGTAATTGAAAGCCGTGCCGAATTTGACTTTATCGGTCTTGAAGCCGCCGCCCAAATCCGCGTTGAGCGGCATATCATATTCGCCGGAAACATAGACTTCGTTATAATCATAATGCAGCTTGGCGTTGGAACCGGGATAGCCGTAATGGATGACGCCGACATCGCTGGAAATTTCGTCGCTGAGCTGGCTGCGGTAGCCGCCATATAAATCACCCTCCACCTCCGCCTGGTTGTTGTCCTTAAAGTCAAGGCTTGAACCCCAAACGCCTAAATAAAGGCCACTCTTGCGCAGCCATTCCATGCCGCCCTGCACCGCCGGTTTGCCGTCAGTCTGGCTGATGCCGCGGAAGCTGTAGTTGGAAGTTATATCAAACGTGCCGGTGACGTCACCGCCCAAAATGGTTTCATCTTCCGCCGGTTTGGTTTCCACCGGCTGCGCAGGCACCGGCAGGCCTTCGGTTTTGAGCTTCGCTTCCTGCTCGGGCGTCAGACGGTAATTGGGGTTGGGGACATAGGCGCTTAAATACGGCATTTTCTTCTGCGACGCGGGCTGGTATGGCGGGATCGGCGCTTGCGCGGTTGGCAGCGGGGCGCGGTGGATAACCTTGCGAATTTTCTCCTGCTGCGCCTGCGGCACGTCGGTGCTGACAAAAGGCGCCGGCGCGTTCATGGCATATTGCCGTTCGCCCGCCGCCGGTTTGAGGTTCTGCACCTGTTGGATTTGCGGCGGCTCATTAGCCAGCGGATGCGGGTTTTCCTGCAAATCCTGGATGATAGCGGGAATTTCCTGCGCCACTTGCGGCGACGGCACTGCTTGCGGCGGCTGTATCTCCTGTGCCCTCGCCGTCTCCAGCCGCGCCAGGTTTTTCTGGATGGCGCGCTGGTTGGAAATTACGCTCGCCTGCACCCCGAGCACAGTCAGCAAGCCAATAATTCCAACATAATGTATTGTCTTCAGCTTCGGCATGTTAACTTCTATAAATGTTTTTTCGCAACCGGTAAACAAAAAACCGCTTAAGCCCATAACTTCTATGCATAAAAATCTGGCATCTGGCGGCAAAAAGTATTTAAAATCATAAAATATGGCGAAAACCACCAAAATCATCCTCGGCTCACGCGGCTCGAAACTGGCGTTGTTGCAGGCTGAAATGATCAAGGCGGAATTGCTGAAGCACCATCCTGACTTACAGATTGAAATCAAGCCCATCAAGACCAGCGGCGACATGTTCAAGGACGCCAACCTCGCCGAAATCGGCGGCAAGGAATTATTCACCAGAGAAATCGATGCTGAGTTGTTCAACGGCAAAATCGATATCGCCGTACATTCACTCAAAGACGTGCCGGGAATTATTTCCGTGCAACAGCAAATAATCGCCACCCTCCCCCGCGCCGATGCGCGTGATGCGCTGATTGGCATAGCATCTTTAAATGAACTCCCCCACGGCGCCATCGTCGGCAGTGCCTCGCCCCGCCGCAAGGCGCAGTTGCTGCATAAACGCCCCGATTTGCAAGTGGTGAATTTCCGCGGCAACGTCCAAACCCGCGTGCGCAAGGTGGTGGAAAAGGAAGTCGCCTGCACGCTGCTGGCCATGGCCGGGCTTGACCGGCTCGGTTTAGAAGTTGAGCGCCACCCGCTTTCTACCCTCGAAATGCTGCCCTGCGCCGGGCAGGGAATTATCTCCGTCAGTGCCCGCAGTGATGACGGCGCGATCAAGGAAATAGTTTCGGCAATAAACCACGCCCCGACATTTGCCATTGCTGCTGCCGAGCGCGCAGTTTTGGCCATTTACAACGGCAACTGCCAAACCCCGATTGCCGCGCACGCAGTTATTGACGGCAGCGAATTAATTTTGGACGCCTTAATCGCCAGCACCGACGGCAAAGAAATATTTCGCATTTCCGCAACAGGCGATATTATAGACGCAGAAAAAATCGGCATGGAAGCGGGAAATAAATTACTTGAAAATTCACGGGGTTTTATATGACAACCATTATCAACCGTCATTGCGGGCCTGACCCGCAATCCATCGTGCGGCAACTTCCTGACATCCGCGTTTGGAAGCCGCTAAACGATAGATTGCGGCTCAGAGGCCGCAATGACAATATTTATTGTTTATGATTCTAATCACCAGGCCGGAAGAGGAAGCGAAAAAACTGGCGGAAATGCTGGAGCGGCAGGGTTTTGAATGCATGGCCGAGCCGATGATAAAAATCAAATACCTCAAGCCTGACTGGGAAAATATTTTGAAATCCCCCGTGCAGTCATTCATCTCGACCAGCAAAAACAGCAGGAAATTTCTCCCCGCCGGGCAGGTGCTGGCGGCAATTCCCGAACAGGGAAAAGACGCGCAGGAACTAGCCAACTGGATAATAAAAAACCTCACACCGGAAAAGGGCAAGCTGGTTTACCTGCGCGGCGACGTCATCAGCTTTGACATGGCAAAAACCCTTACCGGCAAGGGCTTTGCTGTTGAAGAAAAGATAGTTTACGAGTCCCAAGCACCCGAAGTTTTCAGCCAGAATTTCCTCTATAATTACCACCTCCTTGAACTGGCGACGTTTTTTTCCACCCGCAGCCTGGAAAATTTCCTCACCCTCATCAGGCAAAATAAAATGGAAGGCAAGCTAAAAAAACTGCGCATATTATGCATGAGCGAAGAAATTTCTGCCGCCGCCTATGGGCATAAATTTGCCAAAATCTACATTGCTGACGCGCCGAATTTGGCGGCGATGATTGAAAAAATTGATGAAGTTTACTAAAAAACCGGGCGCTGCTTATATTGCGCAAAACTAGGTAAGCTCGCATCCTTGGCTGAAACCACAGGCTCTGCCACCGGCCATTTGATGTCCAGTTCGCTATCGTCATAAGTTAGTCCGGCCTCGGTTTTCGGGTTATAATGCCCATCAACCTTGTACCACACATCCGCCTCCGTAACCGCGCAAAACCCATGCGCAAACCCGGCAGGGATGAACAGCATCAGGCCGTTATCGCCGCTTAATTCAACCGCAAAATGCTGGCCGAAAGTCTGAGAGTTTTTGCGGATATCCACCGCAATGTCAAGAATCTTCCCCCGCGTCACCGTCACCAGCTTACTTTGAGCTGGCTCGGTCTGGTAATGCAGGCCGCGGATTACACCCGCCGTAGAATGGGAAAAATTATCCTGCACGAAATTATTGTTTATCCCCAGCCGCGCAAATTCATTATGTGAGTAACGCTCGGCAAAAAACCCGCGCCCGTCCTTGTAAATATCAAATTTAATAAGCTTCAACCCCTCTAGCGGCTCATCAATTACCTGCATATGCCCTCACGGTTTGCCTTATTCTCTCCTCAAAAGTTTTCACGCTTTTATAGCCCAGCTCCTTGCGCGCCTTGGCGTCATCCAGCGCATAGCGCAAATCATGGCCTAAACGGTCGGTGACATAAGTTATCAGCTCGGCATATGGCTGTCCCGATTTTCGCGGCCGCAATTTATCCAGCTCGCGGCAGATAATTTGCACGATTTCGTTATTGGTCTTTTCACTATTGCCACTGAACCCATATGATTCGCCAACCCTGCCTTTCTCCAATGCCAACTTGATTCCTGCACAATGGTCATCGACAAAAATCCAGTCGCGCACATTGCCGCCGTCGCCGTAAATCGGTATTGGTTTTTCAGCCAAAGCGCATGCGATTATTTTCGGGATCAGTTTTTCACCATTCTGGCGCGGCCCGTAATTATTGGTGCAGTTGGTTATCAGCACCGGCAAACCATAAGTTTTGTGCCACGCCTTCACCAAATGGTCAGCCGCCGCCTTGGAAGCCGAATATGGCGAGCTGGGGTTATAGGGCGTTTCCTCATCAAACTTCCCGGTTTTGCCGAGCGAACCAAAAACTTCGTCGGTGGAAATTTGCAGGAACCTAAAATCATCCCGCTGGCTTTTGCGCCAATAAGCGAGCGCGTTTTGCAGCAAATTGAAAACGCCGAAAATATTGGTCTGCATAAAATCCGCGGGCTTTTCGATGGAATTGTCCACATGGCTTTCCGCGGCAAAATTCACCACCCAGTCAATTTTTTCCGCCGCAAAAACATTGCCAACTACCATGGGCTCGCAGATATCACCCTTGATGAATTTGTAATTTTTATTGCCCTCAACCTCGCTTAAATTGGTCAAATCCGCGGCATAGGTGAGTTTATCAATATTCATCACCCGGTTGCCCGCGGCAATTTCCTGGCGCACGAAAGCGCTGCCGATAAAACCGTAACCACCTGTGACCAATATCGTTTTCATTGAATGATTTCAAATTCCCGGTTAAACATATCACAAATCTTATAGCGAAGAAAAACCATGAAGGGAATAATATTAGCAGGCGGCAGCGGCACACGGCTCCAGCCCATCACCAACGCGCTCTCCAAGCAAATCCTGCCCGTGTACGATAAGCCGATGATTTATTACCCTTTAGCGGTGCTGATGAATTTCGGCATCCGCGAAATTTTAATCATATCCACCCCGCGCGATTTGCCGATTATCCGTAATTTCCTAGGCGACGGCGCCAATCTCGGCATCAGACTGGAATATAAGGAACAGGCCGAGCCCAAGGGCATCGCCGAAGCTTTCATCATCGGCCACAAGTTCATCAATGGTGATTCGCTGTGCCTCATCCTCGGCGATAATATTTTCTACGGCAGCGAAATTTCCAGCCTGGAATTGAGTGATGATTTTAATGAGGCCATCAACTTAAAATCCGGCGCGCATATCATGGCCTATCAGGTGCGCGACCCGGAACGTTACGGTGTGGTTGAGCTTTCCGGCGACGGCAAAACCGCAATCTCTATCGAGGAAAAACCTAAAAACCCAAAATCAAACTGGGCGGTGACCGGGCTTTATTTTTATGACAATGAAGTGGTGAAAATCGCTTCAGCGTTAAAACCCTCTGCACGCGGCGAACTGGAAATTACCGATGTCAACCGCGCCTATATGCAAAAAGGGCATTTGAGTATAATCTGCGCTGGCCGTGGCTTTGCGTGGCTTGATGCGGGAACGCCGGATTCGCTTTTAGATGCCGCCAACTTCATCCAGACCATCGAGCACCGGCAGGGGATTAAGGTCGCCTGTATTGAAGAAATCGCCCTTAAACGCGGGTTTGTTGACAAAGCGGGTTTTAAAAAACTTATGGGCGTTTACAACAAAGCCTCTGATTACCATAAATACCTGGAAACGGTGCTGGCCGAGCATAAATGAAAAACCTCCTCGTCATAGGCAAAACCGGGCAAATCGCCAGCAGCCTACTTGAGATTCTGGTCGCGCAGGGCAAATTCAAATATACCGCGCTTGGCCGCAACGAACTGGATTTGGCGCGGCCGAAAAATGTTTACGCTGCCTTAAAAAAAATAAAACCGGCGCCTGATATCATCATCAACGCGGCCGCTTATACCGATGTTGACAAGGCAGAGGATGAGCGGGAAATTTGCAATAATATAAATAATCTGGCAGTCGCCGAAATCGCCAGCTTTTGCGCTGATAACAAAGCATTGCTGGTGCATTACTCAACTGATTATGTTTTCGACGGCAGCGGCAACCAGGAATTTTCCGAGGATAATATTACCAACCTCAAGCCGGTGAATTACTACGGCGCCACCAAACTCGCCGCGGAAAGCGCAGTCATAAATTCCGGCTGCGATTACCTGATTTTGCGAACCTCATGGGTTTACAACCATCGCGGCAAAAACTTCGTCAACACCATTTTAAAACTGGCGGCGGCGAAAACCGAACTAAAAATCGTCGCTGACCAGGTTGGTTCTCCCACTTACGCCCACGATATCGCCGCCGCCACGCTGCAAATGCTGGAAAATATAAAACCGGGAATTTACCACATGGTACCGCATGAAAAAGTTTCATGGCACCAATTCGCTGAAATGATTATTGATGAAGCAAAGCGGGGCGGCCTTGATGTAAAATTAAAAACCCTCACCCCCATCACCACGGCGGAATACAAAACCAAAGCCAAACGCCCTTTAAACTCGAGGCTGTCGGCGCAAAAACTTAAAACCGTTTATAATATCCAGTTGCCACCGCTTGCGGCATCATTGCGTATATGCCTGGGAAAAATCCGTAAATAACATGCAGCAGATAAAGCCCGCCACCGCCGCGCCGAAGAACTGGAATTTGCCTATAATCCTCGCCGCGCTGCTCCTGACTTTGCCCATATATTTTCGCGGCGTCAAAGGCTTTGACTTCATCACCCATATAGTTTTTTCACGCAATTTCGCCGCGCAATTCTGGCAAGGGGATTTTTTTCCGCGCTGGCTGGTGAATGAAAACCTGGGTTTCGGCGCGCCTTCATTGATGTATTACCCGTCGCTGCAATATTATATAACCGCCTTATTTGCCCCACTGAACCTGCTCGATAACTATTTCAGCCTGCCGCAAGGCTATCTGGCCGCCTGCGCCACTTCAGTGGTTATCATGGCGTGCGCGGCGCTGGCGATGAATAAATATCTCAAAACCCACACCACGCCCGCAAATGCGGCGCTGCTTGCCATTTTCTACCTCACCGCGCCTTATTTTTATTCGGTGGATTTATTCATGCGCTTCGCCCTGCCGGAAATGTGCGGTTTTATTTTCATGCCGCTCTGCCTTTATTATTCGGAGAAAAACAAAACCGCCAAACTCGCCTTCGGCTATGCCGGGCTGTTGCTCACCCACCTCCTCACCGCCGGGATTTTCACGCCGGTGCTGGTGCTGAAAGTCATCCTCGAGCGCAATTATAAAATGTTATTTGCCCTGCCGCTTGGGGTCTTGCTGGCCGCCTATTACCTGCTCCCGGCCCTCTCCAACCATGATCTGGTTTCTTTCCAACTGACGGCGGGGATTTATAACTACGGCCGCAACTTCCTCGATAACGGCAGCCAGACTTATTACCTTCTCGCCGCCGGGCTGACTTTGTTCGTTTCCATTTTCGCATTAATCCCAAAACCACGGCAAAGTTATTTCTGGTTGCTGATTTTATGCGGTTCGGTGTTCATGGCGCTCAGCTATAGCAAATTCATTTGGGAGTTGCTGACGCCGCTGGCCCTGCTTTCCTTCCCGTGGCGTTTTTTGAGCATCGCCAGCCTCGCCACGACGATGATAATGGCGCAGTATAACAGCAGGTTTATCATCGGCAGCCTGATAGGGGTAAATTTGTGCTTTTCGCTGCTGGCGATTTTTGTGCATTTTGGCAGCGGCGAGGTTTACCTGCAAAATAACATGATCACCATCGACGATTACCGCACGAAATGGACAGATCAATCATTATTCGTTACCGGCGACAGCCGCGACCCGTCGCATCTGCAAAAGCAAAGCTTTCGCGGCGTCAGCGTCCGGCGCCTGGCCCGCAAGTTAATAGTCGCTTCAGCAAATTCCGGCTGGACCACCATCCCGCATTTCTACTTCCCCAACTGGCATGGCGAGTACCAAATCCGCCCGCAAGCCCACACCGGCTTCATTGAAATCTACTTCCCGCACTCCGGCACTACTGAGCTTTATTTTACGCGCAATAGTGAAGAAAAGCTCGGCTTCATAATCACGGCCCTGACGTTGCTGGGTATTTTATTTGCCCGCCGCCGCAAAGCTGTTATTGATTTAGCCGGGAAACAAAATAACCGGCCATGAAATTTAAATTTTCACCATTTCATATATTAAGCCTCATCCTCATCCTGCTTTATGCCGCGATCATTTTTATCGGCATTTATGTGCCGCTGCAAACTGATGAAATTGCCTGGCAATACGTAAATAGCCGCGCCATCACTGACCATTTCCAGCTTATTACGCTACTGCCCCAATGCCAGCCCGCCGCGAGTTTTGCTAAAAAACTGCCGCTGCTGTGGTACCCGCATGCATGGGTGAACCATTTCATTTTCATGTATATTGACGACCCTTTGTGGATAAAAATAACCGGCATCCTCCGCTTTGTGCTTTTCCTCGCCGTAAGCTGGTTTATCACCAAACCGCTGGCGCCATATTTAAAAACCGGCCCGCGCACTTTGTTTTTAATATTCCTCGCCATTCTCGGCCTTGATGAACTGCCCTTCCTCCTCCAGGTCGCCCGCCCTGAGCAGACGATTTTGCTCTCCGTCGGCATATTTGCGGCGCTGGCGCTTAATGCCGGGACAATTTCCCTTTCCGCATATTTAAAATACTCGGCGGCAATTTTGTTTTTATTCACGGCATTGCTGCTGTTTCCCGCACACCCGAAAGCGGTGGCCGCCTTGCCAATAACCATGTTCTGCGCCTGGGTTTTATTTTACCGGCTGAGCGGCAAGCGCCTGCACGCATCAATTATAACCGCCGTCATATTGGGTTTTGCCCTGTTTTCCGTCAGGCTGTGGCTTGAGCGTTACGCCTGCCCGTCTTCAATATTATCAAAAATCGCCATTGACGCCAATAGCCCGGCTTTGGATAAATTATTCTCAAATCCTGCGTTATTTTTTCATGATTTATTCCATAATTTCCTGCTGGGGATTGTTTATGACTTCAACATCCACCTGCATATAATAACCCGGGATAACTGGCTGCCGCCCAGCCTCGCCCCAATGCCGGGCTGGCTTACCGGCCTGAACTACAATTTCATGATCTTCCTGCTGTGCCTGCGGGCGGCGCTGCTGATGTTTTGCGGCATATTCACCGTAGTAACCATTATCCGCGCAACCATAGCCTGCGCCCGCCCTTCCCGGCCCATTGCGCTTGCAGCAAAGATGGGCGGCTTTATTTTCATCACAATCATATGCCTGATGCTGACTTCAAGCACCCGCCTGTTTTATTTCGTGCCGCTCCAGCTGCCGCTGTTGATACTCAGCGCTATGATGATGTTCAGTTCCTTAAAAATCCCCCGGTTTGCGGTAAAATTATGGCCTTATGTAAAATACGCCCTGCTGGTGCTGGCCATCGGCAATATGGCGTTGCTGGTATATAAGTATAACCCTTATATTTTCCATCCCGGATCAAGGCAAAGCGTAATCGGCAATAGTGAAATGGGCAAGCGTGAAATAATGCTGTCGCCTCTGGATTATAATTCCCGCAACGCAGCCATCATGCGGGCATATAACATGTGCAGCCTGCCGCCGGTGAAAAAGGCCGGACATTTAATCCTTGATGATTACACATACACATCCTTAAGGCACAGTTTTGAGCCCTTGGCCTTTGACTACGTGACCGATATATTTCATTTCGGCCAGGCTGTTTACGGCAATAAGGAGTTTTTGGATTTTATAAACCTCTACAGCGCGGACGGGGTGGTGTTAAATTGCGAATATGTCCCCCCGGCTTTGAGGCCATATCTTTTGGAACATGACGGCTACTGCTGTGCAACGGCAGCGCGCCTGAACTTGCTGATCGAAAAACCCTAAGCGCCAGTTTGGCTGTAGCGGCCGATAAAATGCATTTTCCGGCCAAAAAGTATATCCCACCACCACCCATATGAAATAAACTTATCATCATACGCCTCGCATTTGGCGTTCACTTCGGCAAATATTGACTGCCATTGTTTGCGCGAATAAAACGTCAGCGGCCTTTGCAGCAGGGCCTTGGCGTTGGGGTTGGCGTATTCCATCGCCATCAGAGTCGCATAGTCAAACCAGTTATCGGCATAATGGTCCTTGATTATAATTCCCCTGCGGCTGACCCGGAACGCCTCCCGCATCAGCGCTCCCGGGTCGGGTGTATGGTGGAGCATATTGACCAGTATTGCATAATCAAACGATTTGGCGGCAAATGGCAGGACATCGCCGTCATATATTGTTATTGGTATTTGCGGCTCTCCCCTTTCCATCACTTCCGCACCGGTGAACGACAATTGCGGGAAATTCTGCTGTAATATATAGGCGAACTCGCCGTTGCCGGTGCCGATATCCAATATGGTGGCCTTTTCGGCGGGAAAAAATTGCTTAAGCGCCACAACCATATAATTCCGCTGGCTCTCCCTGAATGTCCTGTTGAGAAAGGTTTTGTAAAATTTCAACATCAGTTGTTCATTGCCCCAATCATCAAATATTGTTTTTCTTCAGTCGGCTGACAAAATGCATTTCTTTGCCCAAAATAAAATCAAGCTTACGGCCAAATAGATGGATGCGGTCATTATAACCAACCTCTTCCACGGCCAGCTCGCGGAATAAACCCCGCCACTCTTCCCGCCTTTTAAAATTGAACGGCGTATAAACCCCAAACGGCACATTGCCTGGCCAGTCAATTATTGCCAGAGTCAGCCATTCCAGTTTGGATTTATACTGGTGGTCCATAATAATCAGTCCCTCCCGCGCCACCCGCCGCGCCTCTTTGAGCAGCGGAGCATAATCATCAGTATGGTGCAAAACCGTAATCAGCATCACATAATCAAATGAATTATCACCATAGGGGATGGTATTGCCGTCATAGACATATACCGGGATGGACGCTGCCGGATTGGCTTTGAGGTCAAGGCCGGTAAATTGCAAGTTGGGGTTCCGCGCCTGCAAAATCGCTGCGATATCGCCATTGCCGCAACCAAGGTCGAGGATACTCGCGCGCTCCGGCATAAATGGGGTTAATATATCACTTATCCGTCGTAACCTTCGGTTTCGCAGGGCAATATCATAAAAATGCCGGAGAATATTTTTCATGGGAACCATGAATCTATAGTTTTAGGATATGGTTGCAACAATTAATAAAAGCGGATTAATGTACGAATTAAAATGGTTAGCGAAATAAATAAAAAATTATCTTTGCCGGATTTTTTTGGCGCTATAGCCGGGCACCGCACCTGTAGAATTGCCCTGTTTATTTTTGTGATATTGCTATTCAACGCGCCGCTGCTGATAAAATATTATACCGACCTTACCAACCCCTACATAATCAATACGGTCGACAGCCAACAGATGGTACCGTTCTACAAGTTCTATTTCAAAAATTTCAGCACTAGCTATGCCCATGAATATTACCTCAACGCCTGGGCGCCGCTTGGTTACAAATACCTCTACACGAGCCTCTCCCGCTTCTTCAACCCCCGAGCCATTGCACACGTTGTCGGTGCCGGGCTCATATTGGTGAATTTAATATTCGTTTATCTGGCCGGTAAAAAGTTTTTCGGCTTTTACACGGCGCTTGCCACCTGCCTCATCCTTATCACCAGCGAGCTGGTAAACTATTTGACCATCAGCGGCGTCCCCCACTCCTTCGCTTTCCCGGTTTTATCGGCGGCGATGTATTTTTTCCTCTCACGCAAGCTTAAAATGGGTCTGCTCACCTCATTCCTTGGCTTTTGTTTTTACCCGATGATCGGCCTGTTCACTTTTCTAATGTTCTTCGTCCGTGAATATTTCCTGCCGCCGCTGTTTTTAAAAAAACGGGAAATATTTTCCCGCAAAACCGTTTATTTTATCATTACCGGCCTCGCCGCAATAACCGTGTGCCTGCCGATGATTATCCACGGGCAAAGTTACGGCCCGCGCCTGACCGTAGATAGCACTACCCAGTTCCCCGAATTCGGCGAGCAGGGCAGGTATTACACCTGGGCGGGCGACCAGCCACCCACTTATGCGAATATACAAAAAAGCTTTTTTGCCGCTTTCATCCTTTCCCTCACTTCGCATACTCAAGGCGACTGGAGCAAGAACAAATTATTCACGCCGCTGATATCGCTGGCCATAATGGCGGTTTTCCTGCTCATTATAAATAATTTGTTCCGACGCTGCCGCCGCCGTGACCAACCCGCATGCGGCAGCCACTGCGTTTTCCTCCTCGCCTATTTCATTTCCCTGTCCCTATGCCTGCTGGCCTCGACTGTCTTTTTTCCCTACCTGTTCTACCCGGAAAGATATATCAGGCACACTTTGCCCGTGGTTTTCATATTCTACCTCTGCCCGTTAATTGCCCGCGCGCTGGAAATTATAACATTCGGGAAGGTGAGTAAAAACATCATTTTTCCCGCGGTTATGCTATACGCATTATTATACAATATCTCCAGTAACGGCCTTAATTACACCACCCATATCGCCGATTACGACCAGGCCAAAAATAAAGCCGTCTATGAATTCATCTCCACCCTGCCCGCAACCAGTCAACTCGTCGGTTGGCCGGATTTGCGCTATGTTGCCAACGACGTCGAATTAATAACCCACCGAAAAGTTTACTACAGCATCGAAAAACACCAGGTCGCACATTTGGCACCCACATTAATCATGCGTGGCATGGCCGAGAAATTCTTCGACGCCTATTTCGCCACCAATATTGACGCGCTAAAAAAATTCCGCGACGAAACCGGGACGAATTACATGATAGTCGATAAACGCCATTTCCTTAGCCCCGATAATCCCGATTATCTCAAGCCCACATATTTCGCGCCTTTCCAGCCCTATATTGATACCAAACTGCAAACTAAAAAACCCTTCATCCTGCCGCAGCTTGAAAAACAGGCGGTTTTCGCTAATGATACGGTTTTCATAGTCAATTTAGATAATCTCAAATAATATCCACCGCATGAAAACCATAATCTGCATTGTTTCCTACAACGCCGCCAACCACATAATCGAGGTGCTGGAGCGTATTCCAAAAACCTTTGCGGCGGATATTGCCGTTTTCGACGACGCCTCAAAAGATAATACCTACGAACTTGCCAGCGATTACGCCAAACAACAGCCGGAAAAAATCAAAGTTTTCAAAAACAAAATCAACCAGGGCTACGGCGGCAACCAGAAACTGGCTTATACTTACGCCATCAAAAACGGCTACGGCATTGCAATATTGCTGCACGGTGATGCGCAATATGCGCCGGAACTACTGCCCGACATCGCCGCGCCCATTGCCAATGAAAACTACGCCGCCGTCCTCGGCTCGCGCATGATTGACCGGGCCAAAGCCCTGCACGGCAAAATGCCCAAGTATAAATTCTTCGGCAACATCGCCCTCACCACTTTCCAGAACATCGTCCTCGGTGCACGGCTTTCCGAATACCACACCGGCTACCGTGCCTACAGCACCGCGGCTTTGCAGAAAATCCCATTTGAGCTGAACTCCGATTATTTCGAGTTCGATACCGATATTCTAATCCAGCTAATCGACAATAAAATGCCGATAAAGGAAATTTCCATCCCCACCCATTACGGCACAGAAGTCTGCAACGTCAACGTCGTCAAATACGGGCTGCTGGTGCTGAAATCGACATTGCTGTCGCGCCTCAACCGCTTCAAAATAATTAAAATCCCGCGCTTCAACTATGCCGCCGCAACGCTTGAACAATCCCGAGCCGCCTTCGCCGCCAAGGCCGCGCAAATCCAATAGCGGCATTTACAAGCGCGAAATTTCATGATACCCACTACGCGATGAGCAACGAAATTGACGAAAAAACCATCACCAAAATCGCCAAGCTGGCACGCATCAAGTTGAAAGATGAGGAAAAGCCGCATTACGCGTCTGAGCTTTCCGCAATCATGAAATTCGTCGAGCAATTGCAGGAAGTCAATACCGACAACGTCCCCATCATGACCTCGGTCGTCAGCTCCAAACTGCCATTGCGCGAAGACAAAATCACCGACGGCGGCTATGCCAAAGACATAGTTGCCAACGCCCCAAAGTCTGATTTTGACTGTTTCGTCGTGCCGAAAGTGGTTGATGCAGGCTAAGCCGCAACCGCACCGCTATGTCCCCGTGGCGCTGTTTTTAATAATAGCCGCCAACCTCGCCGAAATCTGGAGCTTTCACTATTTCCCAAGCGCCGACGGCCCCTCGCACCTGGAAATGGCTGCCACCATCAGCCAACTCTGGCGCGGCCTTTGCCCCAACCTCAACAGCCTCTACCACTTCACCCACGCCGTCACGCCGAACTGGGTAACCTATTTCCTCCTCATCCCGCTGATGCATTTCTTTACCGGCGCGGTGGCCGAAAAAATCGTGGTTTCGCTTTATGTAATTTTCTTGCCATTGGCAGTTTATAAATTCATCAAAACCACCAACCCAACCTCCGCGCCACTGGCAATCCCCGCCTGCCTGCTCCTCTCCAACTACCTCCTCTACAGTGGCAGTTACAGCTTCCTGCTCAGCCTAGTCTTCTACATTTATTCCCTCCATTGGTTCATCCATAACCGCGAAAATCTAAGCACTAAGAACTGCTTCATATTGCTTTTCCTATTCACCGCCAATTACCTCTTCCACCTCTGCGGCTTCGTATTTTTTGCCATTTCGATATTCGTAATCCTAACCTCCGAAATTAAAGCCACCGGCTTCAGAACCTATGTCAAACGTGGCTTATTTTCCTTCCTCGCCGCGTGTCCGTCACTGGCGGCGCTGGCGCAATATATGTCGCTGCCCAAGCCCCCAATCAGCGGCGATGCCAGTTTCATTGAGCGCGTAATTTACACCTTATTCCCCACCACTTTCATCACCAGCAATGCTGATATTTACCTGATGTATTTCATCACCATCTCACTCGCCTTGTTACTATTCTATATCTGCACGCTAAAACAACGCACAAATTCCAAATTCCTCGGCTGGCTCGCGCTCACCTTCACCCTACTCCTACTCTTCGGCCCCTTCTATTTCGCGGGCGGCTGGCTGGTAGAGACGCGGCTGCAATTATATATTCTCCTCATTTTCATCTTCTGGCTCGCCGCCTTCAACCACTCAAAATTATTCCTGCGCATAATAGTCTGCGCCAGCCTCCCGGCGCTCTTGGTGCAAATATGGCTGACCATCCCCATCTTCACCAAATACAACCGCATCGCCGCTGAATATGTTGTAGAAAACAGCCGCATCCCTAACAACTCCACCATCTTCGCCGCTGATATTTCCCCCTTCACCATTGATTACGCCAGCAACGAAACCAACACCCGCTACAGCTACAGCCACCTCGCCGGGTACTTAGTAGCCAATAAAACCTGCGTTGCCGAAATCAGCAACTATCACTTGGGCGAACAAAACTCATTCCCCATAACCTACCGCGACGCCACTAACCCCAACATGCATCTCGGCCAGTTCCGCACCAATTACGGCCTGCAAATCATCCCGCCGCAGATAAACCTCGATACTTACCCAATAAAACCTGATTACATCCTCATCAAAGGCAGCCGCGAAAACCTGTTTAAATACCCCGCTGCCTATGGGCTTGACGAACAGGGGCTATACAACAACTTCATGCAGCAAATCACCCGCAACTACCGCCTCGAATATGAATCGCCCGACCTCATCTACAAAATTTACCGCCCCAAATAGCTAAACACTTTACCTATTGACAGTTTCTGCTATTCCTATGCCGGTATGACAAAACTGACCGAGCTGACAATAGAAAAAGCCAAAGCAGGCTTGCAGAAAAAAGAATTTTCCGCCGTGGAGCTGGCGCAGGCGCATCTTGACGCCATGGCAAAAAACCGGGATTTGAACGCCTATATCGTCGAAACCCCCGAAATCGCGCTGGCGCAGGCCGCCGCCGCTGATAAAAACGGCAATAAGGGCCTGCTCGGCGGCATCCCGATTGCGGTGAAAGATTTATTCTGCACCAAAGGCGTCCATTCACAAAGCTGCTCGAAAATCCTGAAAGATTTCAAACCCGGCTATGAATCCACCGTCACCGCGAATATGTTCGCACAAGGCGCGGTGATGCTCGGCAAAACCAATATGGATGAAATGGCGATGGGCAGCGGCAACCTCAATTCCTGCTACGGCGCAGTATTAAACCCGTGGGATAAGGAGCGCGTCCCCGGCGGCTCCAGCGGTGGCTCAGCGGCGGCAGTTTCCGCCAATCTGGCGCTGGCCGCGCTCGGCTCCGACACCGGCGGCTCCATCCGCCAGCCCGCCGCCTTCGTCGGCATTACCGGCATGAAGCCCACCTATGGCCGCTGCTCGCGCTGGGGGATGATTGCGTTTGCCTCAAGCCTAGACCAGGCCGGGCCAATGGCCAAAACTGTGAAAGATACAGCCATATTATTACAAGCCATCGCCGGTTACGACGCCAAAGATTCCACCTCCACCAACCTTGCCCTGCCTGATTTCGTCAAGGCCGCTTCCGATATCAATATCAAAGGCAAAAAAATCGGCATCCCCAAAGAATACCGCGTCGAAGGCACGCCGCAGGAAATTACCGAACTCTGGGATAAAGGCGCGAAACTGCTCAAAGAAGCAGGCGCGGAAATTGTTGAAATTTCCCTCCCCCACAGCAAATACGCCTTGCCGTGTTACTACATCATCGCCCCCGCCGAAGCCTCGAGCAACCTCGCCCGCTATGACGGCGTGCGCTACGGCTTGCGCGTTGACGGCAACACGCTCGATGAAATGTACGAAAACACCCGCGCCGAGGGTTTTGGCGCCGAGGTCAAACGCCGCATCATGATTGGCACCTACGTCCTCTCCGCCGGATATTTCGACGCCTATTACAAAAAAGCCCAGCGCGTGCGTTACCTGATTGCCCAGGATTTCATCAATGCATTTGAAAAAGTTGATGCTATCCTGACGCCGACGACGCCGACCGAGGCTTTCAAAATCAACGAAAAAGTCAAAGACCCGATTACGATGTACCTAAACGACCTTTTCACCGTCGCCGCATCGCTGGCCGGTTTGCCGTCGCTGGCCCTGCCCATCGGCCTCTCCAAAAACGGCCTGCCGCTTGGCTTGCAGCTTATCACCGGCACTTTGCAGGAGGAAAAACTTTTCAACATCGCCGGCGCGCTGGAGCAAGCCGCCAACTTCACCGCCCGCCCGGCAATATAGGAAACGACATTGGTAAAAAAAATTCCGCAGGAATCTTTTTCAATAGCCCTCACCGCGCTGGCTGGCATCGGCGCCACTACGTTGATGGCATGGGAAAGGTACAACTACGCAGCCAAGCCGTGGATGGTGATATTATTCGGCTTTGCCTTCACCTTCCTGCTCATCTATTACATGGTCAAGCAATTGCGTGAAAACCGTGTTTTCGCCAAACTGGCCGACCGGCGGATGCATGAGCTTTCGCACACCAAAAAAGAGCTGGAGCTTATCCTTAATTCGACGATGGAGGGTATAATCGGCGTTGATAAAAACGCGGTGATAGTTTTCTGCAACCTGATGGCGCCGCTGATGCTCGGCTACCAGAAGGAGGAAATCATCGGCCGGGATTTCCATGAATTCATCCAGCG